>Ga0308157_10000164_pt1 | contig 275112 bp, 258 predicted proteins | sample PhyBR1_FD_201035 | JGI IMG/M metagenome (GOLD analysis project Ga0308157, IMG submission 201035) | Phyllosphere microbial communities from UC Gill Tract Community Farm, Albany, California, United States - DLSLB.R1 | ecosystem: Host-associated > Plants > Phyllosphere > Unclassified | place... | reverse complement strand
CGCCTACTTCTCCACCGGCACCCGCGCGTGGGAGTTCGCACTCGGCGGTCTCGTCGCCACCGTGCACCTGCCCGAGGTCCGCACCGAGGTCGCCCGACGGGTCCGCCTGGTCGCCACCGGCATCGGCGTCGTGGCCCTCGCACTGTCCCTCGTCGTGATCACCCCGGAGACGGCGTTCCCCGGGATCGCGGCGCTGCTGCCGGTCGCCGGTGCGGCACTCGTGTTGCTGTTCGGCGCGGGGACCGAGTTCGAGGACGTCGGTGCGCTGCGGCCCGTCGCCTTCTTCGGTCGGATCTCGTACGCCCTCTACCTCTGGCACTGGCCGCTCGTCGTCATCCTGCCGATCATGCTCGGCCGTCCGCTCGACTGGGCGACGAGCTCGGCGGTGCTGCTCGTCGCGATCGGTCTGGCCACCGTGACGACCATCTGGTTCGAGGAACGGGTCCGGTTCTCGACGTGGCTGCGGGACCTGCAGCCCCGGGGCGTCGTCTCGCTCGCCGTCATCTGCAGCTTCACCGTCGTGACGCTCGGGGCCGCCACCCTGACCGCCGTCTACGTGCAGGAGGTCAACGCGACCACGGTCACGAAGCAGGTCACCGCCGAGCAGGAGGACGACGACGAGTCCTGCTTCGGTGCCGCCGCACGCATCGGCTTCGCCGACCCCTGCGTCGACCCCGAGCTCGCCGACGTCCGTGTGCCCGCTCCGGCCGTGGCCAAGGACGACGACGACAACCGCGCCGAGTGCTGGAGCGGCACGTTCCGGCCCTGCGTCCTCGGCAAGGCCACCGGCTGGTCGAAGCACCTCATCGTCATCGGCGACTCGCACAGCAATGCACTGATCGGTGCGTACGAGAAGATCGCCGACGACAACGGTTGGCGGATCGACCTGGCCGGCGCCGGCGGGTGTTACCTCACCACCGCGCAGCAGGACTCACTGAGTCCCTCGTCGATGCGGGGCTGCAACTCGTGGAAGCACGCCGCCATCGACTACGTCCGCGAGCACCGCGACGCCGACGCCCTGGTCGTCACCCACTCCACCACGCAGATGCCGGTCAGCCTGCCGCCCGGAACGGCCCGCGACAAGGCCACCCGCAACGGCCTGGTCGACGCGTGGGAGCAGGCCGCCGGTGACGAGCTGCCCGTCATCGCCGTCCGTGACAACCCGGTGCCACGCCCCGACGTCGTCGCCTGCCTGAGCACGATGTCCGGGCCGACGACGGACGCCTGCGACCGGTCGCGCGCCGAAGCACTCGGCCTGACGGACTCGTCGGTCGAGGCCGTCGCCGCGTTCCGGGCGGCCGGGGGCAGGGCAGCATCGATCGACCTGAGCCGCTACTACTGCACCGACACCACGTGCCCGGCAGTCGTCGGAGGCGTCCTGGTCTACCGGGACAGCACGCACATCACGGCGACGTGGGCGTCGTCGCTCGAGCCGTACCTGGAGCGTGCGCTGCAGGACCGGTTGGCGGCGTTCGCAGGCTGAGCCGGGCGGCCCGAACGGGGGGACTGAGCGCTTCATCAGACGATCGTCTGCCGAATTGCAGGACCGTCCCAAGTTGAGGGACGAAGTTGCTCGGACCATGCCGCGGCCATCAGCATCGCACAACGCGATCGACGGCCAGCGGACGCTCGAGGCAACTGAAGGGGCACCCCCGTGCACATCTCGCGCCGAACTGCGCTCATCGGCATCACCGCCACCGTCCCGCTCGTCACGACCGCGCTCGCGGCCCCGGCCGACGCCGCCACCCCGTCCGGCGAGGCCGGCTCCACCGGGCCGACCGGCTCGACCGCTTCGTCCGGCTCCGCCGACTCGGGCGTGCTCGCTGTGCAGCGCTGGCTCAACACGACCTTCGGGCACCTGCACGGATGGGTGCACGTGGACGAGGACGGGCTGACCGGCAGCGGCACCGTGCTCGGGATCGTGCAGGCCACCCAGTCGCTGCTCGGGATCTCCCCCGTGGTCGCGACGTTCGGGCCGACGACCCGTCGGAAGCTCGAGCAGCACGGCGACGTCGGGGCCGAGACGGGCGACGACGCCGCCACCTGGCGCCGGCTCGTCCAGGCCGGACTGGTCTGCAAGGGCGCCTCGACCGTCACGCTCACCGGTGAGTACGACGCGGCCACCGTCGCGGCCGTGCAGGCGCTCCGGTCCGACCTGGGTGCCGAGCCCGGCGCGCTCCCGCTGTCGGCCCACCTGTTCGGGGCGCTCCTGACCGTCGACCCCGTGCGCCTCGCCTCCGGCGGGTCCCGAGCGGTGCGCGCGGTGCAGCAGTACCTCAACCGCACCTACGCCGAGGCGACCGGCGGCGCGTACGGCAGCACGAGCGGACTCGTCGACACGAGCACGTACTCGGCGGCGATCCGCGCGGTGCAGGTCGCGGTGGGCGTCACGGTCGACGGTGCCTGGGGCCCGGGGACGGCTGCTGCGCTCCGTGCCGCGGGACCGAGCGTCGTCGGGGTCGGGGCCACCGGCGCCTGGGTGCTGCTCGTCAAGGCGCTCCTGGTGCTGAACGGCGAGCGCGTCGTGTTCAGCAGTGCTTACTCGGCGGCGGACGCCGCGGTGGTCCGTGCGTTCCAGCAGTTCCAGGCGTTCCCGCCCGCCGAGCAGACCGGGACGTGCGACGCCGGCACCTGGGCCGCCCTGGCCGCGAGCACGGGTGACCCGGACCGCGCCACGACCGGTGCCGACACCGCGGTGCGCCTCGACGACGCCCGCGCGGCGGCCGTCCGTGCGTCCGGTGCCACCAGCGTCGGCCGGTACCTCACGAACCACCAGCGTTCCGGGGCACTCGACAAGGCCCTGACCCCCGAGGAACTCCGGGTGATGGCGAGCGCCGGGCTCGGGCTGTGGCCGATCTTCGAGGAGGGCGGGTTCGCTGCCTCGTGGTTCACGGAGGAGCAGGGCGTGCGCGACGCCCACCGCGCCCACGACGCGGCCCGGAAGCTCGGGATCCCGAAGCAGACCACTGTCTACTTCGCCGCCGACTTCGACGCGACCTCGGCGCAGGACGAGTCGCTCGTGGTGCCGTACTTCCGTGGCGTTGCCGCCGGTCTGCGGGACCGCGGGAACCTGTACAAGGCGGGCGTCTACGGCTCCCGGGCCACGTGCACCGCGGTGAGCAGCGCCGGACTCGCGCACTTCTCGTTCGTCGCCGGGATGTCGCCGGCCTGGGCGGGCAACCAGCTCGAGCCCCTGCCGGGCAACTGGTCGCTCAACCAGATCCAGAACCGCACGGTCGGGTCGGGAAACGGGTCCACCGAGATCGACGCCGTGGTGGACTCCGGGCGCGACCCGGGCGTCCCCGCGGCGCTGCTGGCCGACTGACCGGCCGTCGACCGGGATCGAGCACCGCCGTGACCACCACGACCCCGCGTGACGATGAGCCGCACGCCGTGTTCCCGCACCGTGCGACCTACGTCTTCTCGAACTTCGAGGAGGCGATCTCGATGGACTGCTACTGCGACGAGGGCGCCGACCACTTCGGCGTCTACCCGTTCTACGACGAGGTCATCAAACCGATCATCGACGATCTGACCCGACGCGTCCGGCGCCGGTTCGGGAAGGAAACCCCGTGAACACCGCACATCCCACCACCCCGACCACCGCCCGGCACCGCACCCGCCGGACCGCCGCGACGGCCCTGGCCTTCGGGCTGCTCGCGGCGGGCATCGCCCTGCCGACCTCGGCGGCGAACGCCGATCCCCTGCCCACGTCCGCCGAACCGACGGGTTCCACGATGACCATCTCCCACGACGGTTCCCGTCCCGCGGCGTCGACGGCGGAGCTCGACACCATCGGCACGCTCATCCTCCGACGGCTCGAGCTCGCCGACCCGGTGGCGGAGTCGAAGTGGCTCAGCGGCAAGCCGGTCGCCGACCCGGTCCGCGAACAGGCCGTCGTCGACGAAGCGGTGACCCTGGCAGAGCAGCAGGGCGTCGACCCCGTGCTGGTGACCCGGGTGATCCGCGCGCAGATCGCGGCGAGCAAGGTCGTCCAGCGCGGCCTCATCAACCACTGGACGCACAACCCGTGGACCGCACCCACGACGGCCCCGGACCTGACGACCATCCGGCCCCAGCTCGACGCCATCGACACGGACCTGGTGACCGCGCTCGGCCAGGCCCAGACCGTCGCGCAGGACCACCGGTGCGCACACCTGGTCGACGCGGAGCGGAAGCACCTCGACGTCGGACTCGACTCGCTGCACCGGAAGGGGATCGACGTGGCCTGGCACACGTTCTGCGCCGCCTGACGCGGGCAGGGGACGGGCCGTCATCATGAGCGGCCCTAAGATGTGGTGTTCACTGATCGCTCAGCTCCGGGCGAGGAAGGACACCGCGCCAGATGAACCAGCGGCAGCTCGCCATGGAGGCGTCTCGTCGAGCCATCATCGATGCCGCGGGGCAGCAGTTCGCCGCCTTCGGCTACGAGGCGACCACGTTCTCCCGCGTCGCCGAGGCGATGGGGAAGCCGAAGTCGGCGATCGGGTACCACCTGTTCCCGTCGAAGAAGGACCTGGCGACGGCGGTCATCGAACTGCAGCAGCAGCGCTGGCGTGCACTCTTCGACGCACTCCCCGCGCAGCCGGGCATCGAGCGGCTGACGGTGTTCCTCCTGACCACCGGGATGGACGTCCGCCGGGGCTCGGTCGCGGGCGGCGCGGTCCGGCTCCTGCACGAACTCGGCAAGGCCGGCGTGCCGGTGCCGCGCGGTTTCGACTGGTTCGAGATGACGCGGGGCGAGCTCGTCAGCGCCGGGGTCGCGGCGGCGGACGTCGACGCGGCCGCGGTCCAGCCGTCGGTCCTGCTGCTCCTCAACACGACACTGGGCATGGTGGACGGTTCGACGCAGCTGACCGACGACGAGCTCGTGGCGCAGCTGAAGGCCCTGTGGGCACCGCTCTTCACGTCGTTCGGCATCGCCGGTGCATCCGAGGTCATCGAGGCGGCCGAGCCGTACACGCCGGTTCCCTGACCGGTCGCACCGTCCGGTGCGCCCGTGGTCGGGCCGCACCATCCGGTGCGCCCGTGGTCGGGCCGCACCGTACAGTGCACCATGACCGAAACAGCGCCAGCGCACCAGTTGCTCCACCTCGGGGTGCTCGCCGACTCCCGGAAGGCCGACGAGCGTCGCCTGCCGATCCACCCCGCGCACCTCGAGCGCATCGATCCCGACCTGCGAGCGGCGATGACGCTCGAACGCGGGTACGGCCGACGCTTCGGCGTCCCCGACGAGCAGCTCGAGCCCCTCGTCGGCGCGATGGCCGATCGCGAAGAGGTGATCGCGACGGCCGATGTCGTCCTGCTGCCCAAGCCCCTGGCGGCCGACCTGGCGGACCTGCGGGACGGTCAGACCCTGTGGGGGTGGCCGCACTGCGTGCAGGACCGTGAGCTCACGCAGCTCGCGGTGGACAAGCGCCTGACACTGATCGCGTGGGAGGTGATGAACCACTGGCGTGACGACGGTGGTTTCAGCCTGCACGTGTTCCACAAGAACAACGAGCTCGCCGGCTACTGCTCGGTGATCCACGCGCTGCAGCTCTGCGGGTCGACGGGCGACTACGGGCGACGGCTCACCGCGGTCGTCCTCGGGTTCGGTGCCACCGCCCGCGGGGCGGTGACGGCGCTGAACGCCCACGGCGTCCACGACGTCCGTGTCCTGACGAACCGGGACGTCGCCGCGGTCGGGTCGCCCATCCCGTCCGTCGACATCCTCCGCTTCGGACCCGACGACGCGGCACCCTCCGAGCTGGTGGTCACGACCCCTGATGGACCGGTCCCCCTGGCGCCGTACCTGGCCGAGAACGACATCGTCGTGAACTGCACGCTCCAGGACCCGAACGCACCCCTCGTGTTCCTGGACACCGAGGACCTGGGGGCGTTCCGTCCGGGGAGCCTGATCGTCGACGTCTCCATCGACGAGGGGATGGGCTTCAGCTGGGCAAGCCCGACGTCCTTCACCGAACCGTTGACCACGGTCGGCGACACCACCAACTACTACGCCGTCGACCACAGCCCCTCGCTGCTCTGGAACTCGTCGACCTGGGAGATCAGCGAAGCGCTGCTGCCGTTCCTGCGGACGGTGATGTCGGGCACCGGTGCCTGGGCGGGGTCGGAGACGATCCGTCGGGCGATCGAGATCGAGGACGGACACATCCGCAACCCGGCGATCCTCGCGTTCCAGGGCCGCTCCGCCGAGTACCCGCACCAGGCCGCGGACTGACGCTCGCCGCGATCTGACCCTCGCCGGTCGGAACGACGAAGGGCCCCGGTGGAATCCACCGGGGCCCTTCGTCGTTCTGCTCGCCTGTGCGCTCGAAGGGACTCGAACCCCCAACCTTCTGATCCGTAGTCAGATGCTCTATCCATTGAGCTACGAGCGCGTGGCCTTGCGGCCGTGGAAGACTCTACAACAGGTGCGGCCCGGGCGCCAATCGAGGCGCTCCGGCCCCCGTGCTCGGCGTGTCGCGAACGGTCTCCGACGGCCGCTTCGTCACAGCGCCGCGGGCTCCTCGTCGAACACCTCGGCCAGGAACACCCGGAGCGCCTGCCACGATCGGCGGTCGGCGCGCTCCTGGTACTGCGCGCCGTGGTCCGGGGCGTCGGTGCCGGGTACCGCGAACGCGTGCATCGCGCCCGAGTACGTCACGACCTGCCAGTCGATGTCCGGCGCCGCCCGCATCTCGTCCTGCCACGCGTGCACGGCCTCGTCCGGCACCACGGGGTCGGCGCCCCCGGTGAGGACGAGCAGTTTCGCCCGGATGTCCGCGGCGTCCGAGGGGTCGTGCGCGATGAGGCCGCCGTGGAACGCCACGGCACCGACCAGGTCGGCCCCGGTCCGTGCGAGTTCGAGTGCGGTCGAGCCACCGAAGCAGTACCCCATCACGACGACGCGGGCGGGGTCGACGTCCGGGTCGGCGAGCAGTCGCTCGAGCCCGGCGGTGGCGCGGGCCCGCAGCAGGGGCAGGTCCTGGTAGAAACCGCCGGCGACCTGGGCCGCCGTGTCGTCACCGGGGCGGACGCCGGCTCCGTAGATGTCCGCACCGAACGCGACGTAACCGAGCCGGGCGAGCATCGTCACCCGGGCCTCGACGTGTTCGTTCACGCCGTGCCAGTCGTGCACGACGAGGACGGCCGGACGACGGCCCGCGATCGCGGCGTCCTTCGCGAGCACACCGAGCAGTTGGGCGCCCTCGTGGTCGTAGGAGACGTCGTCGACACGGATGTCGGCGCCGGCGGGTTCGGGAACGGTCTGCAGGACGTCGTCGGTGGTGTTCACGTCGCCCGACGCTACGCCGCCGCTCGGGCTCAGGCCTCGATGTTGTCCCAGCCGTCGGGGCCGACGGAGCCGGCGGTGTACTCGTCGAGGGGCGCCTTGCCCGCCTTCCACGCGTCGAGGAACGGCCCGACGACCTTCCAGCCCTGCACGGCGCTGTCGCCGCGCACCGACAGCGTGGCGTCGCCCTCGAGCACGCCGGCCAGCACCTCGCCGTAGGCACTCAGGCGCCCGGGGTTGAACGTCACCTCGAGGCTCGTGTGGTCGATCGTGTACGGATCACCGGCGCCGTTGACGTTGAGCTCGAGCTGCATCTCGTCCGGGGCGATCCAGATGCGCAGCCGGTCGGGCAGCTCGGTGCCGGTGAGCCCCTCGGGCACGTGCGGGGAGTCCTTGAACGTGATGACGATCTCGCGGCGCTGCGCGGCGAGCGCCTTGCCGGACCGCAGGGTGAAGGGGACACCAGCCCATCGCCAGTTCGCGATCTCCAGGGTGAGCTGGGCGAGGGTCTCGGTGCCGAGCGACGGGTCCACGCCGTCCTCGTCGACGTACGACGGCAGCTGGCGGTCCCCGACGGTGCCGGCGGTGTACCGGGCGCGCTTGCCCGCGGTGACGACGTCGCCGCCCCACGGTCGGACGGCCCGCAGCACGAGCTCCTTCTGGGTGCGCAGGTCGTCGGCCTTGATCGAGGCGGGGGCCTCCATCGCGACGACGGCCATCACCTGCAGCAGGTGGCTCTGGATCATGTCGGTGAGCGCCCCGGCCTTGTCGTAGTAGCGCGCCCGGCCCTCGAGCCCGAGGGTCTCGTCGTAGACGATGTCGACGCGCTCGACGTGCTGCGACGACAGCAGCGGTTCGATGATGCGGTTGGCGAAGCGCAGCCCGAGCAGGTTCAGCACGGTGGAGCGGCCGAGGAAGTGGTCGACCCGGTGGATGCGCTCCTCGGGGATGAACGAGTGCAGCAGGTCGTTCAGGTGTGAGGCGCTGTCGGCGTCGGTGCCGAACGGCTTCTCGAGCGCCAGGCGGGTGCCGGCGGGCAGGTCGAGGTGGGCGAGCTGCTCGCAGCTCTTCTCGGTGACCGCGGGCGGCAGCGCGAAGTAGATCGCGGGGTCGTGCTCGCACGCGGCGAGCAGTGCGCGCAGGTCGTCCGGGTCGGTGACGTCGGCCTTCCGGTAGGTCGAGGCGTCGACCACGGCCTGCAGTCGCTCCGGCAGCGCTGTGTCACCCGAGGCGCCCTCGTCCTCCTCGTTCTTCGACGCCTGCGCGTTCTCGAAGGACTCGCGCACCTGCGCCTTCCAGTCGGCGTCGGACAGGTCCTCGACACCGGCCCCGACGAGCTGGACGTCCCAGTCGTCCTTCACCTGGAGCAGGGTGGCGAGGCCGGGCAGGAGCAGGCGCTTGGACAGGTCGCCGCTGGCTCCGAGGATGAGCAGGCTGGTCTGGAGGCTCGACATGCTGCAGACGGTACTCATCGGCCCCGGTGGATGACCGGGCCGCTACGGTGGTGTCATTCCGGCGCGAGGGAGCACCATGAGCAGTGGGTACGAAGGGCGACGCCTCCGTGTCGCCGTGGTCGGGACGGGCATGATCGCCGGCGTCCACGCCCGGGCGGCCCGGGCCTCCGGCGCCGAGGTCCTCGGTGTGCTCGGCCGGAACGCCGCACGGTCCGAGCAGGTGGCGGCGCAGCTCGACCTGCCCCGTGGCTACGCCTCCCTCGACGAGGTCATCGCCGACGCCCCCGACGTCGTGCACATCTGCACCCCGAACGACCAGCACCACCCGCAGGCGCTCGCGGTGATCGCGGCCGGCATCAACGTGGTGTGCGAGAAGCCCCTGGCGATCGACCCCGCGCAGGCCGCCGAGCTCGTCGCCGCCGCTGCCGAGGCCGGTGTCGTGGCCACCGTGCCGTTCGTGTACCGCTACCACCCGATGGTCCGCGAGATCCGCGCGCGCATCGCCGACGGGGAGCTCGGCCGGCTGCTCGCGGTGCACGGCCACTACCTGCAGGACTGGATGCTCGACGAGGACGCCTCGAGCTGGCGGGTCGACCCGACCTCGAGCGGGCTGTCCCGCGCGTTCGCCGACATCGGCTCGCACTGGTGCGACCTGGTCGAGTTCGTCACGGGTGAGCGCTTCGCCTCGGTGTCCGCCGCGACCGACATCGTCTACCCGACCCGGCCGGCGGCGTCCGGTCCGTCGTTCTCCGGATCCCCCGACCCGGACCCGGTGGCCGACGCGGCCGAACGTGCCGAGGTCACCACCGAGGACACCGCCGTCGCGACCTTCCGCACCGCCACGGGTCGCATCGGCAACGTCGTGATCTCGCAGGTCGCCTCGGGCCGCAAGAACCGCCTGTGGTTCGAGGTCGACGGCACCCGCGGCAGCGCGGCGTTCGACCAGGAGCAGCCCGAGTCGGCCTGGTTCGGCAACGAGCGCGGCGCACAGGTCGTCGTGCGCGACCCGTCACAGGGGTACCCGGACCAGCGCCGGCTGGCGATCGTGCCGGCCGGGCACCCGCAGGGGTACCTCGACGCCTTCGCGGCCTTCGTCGCCGACACCTACACCGCGGTCCGCACCGGGGTGGCCCCCGACGGACTGCCGACGTTCGCGGACGGCGCCCGCTCCGCCGACATCATCGAGGCCGTGATCGGCAGCGCGGCCGAGACGACCTGGCGGGAGATCCGGTGAAGCTCGGCATGCTGACCGCCTGCCTGCCCGGCTGGTCGCTCGACCGGATCGCCGGGTTCGCCCAGCAGCAGGGCTACGAGCGGCTCGAGGTCGCCGTCTGGCCCGGCACCGGCGGCCGCGACTTCGAGGCGACGCACCTGCCGGTCGCCACGTTCACGGACGAGGACGCCCTGGCCACCCGCGCCCTCCTCGACCGCACGGGCCTCGAGATCTCGGCGCTCGCGTACTACGAGAACAACCTGCACCGGGACCCGGAGCACCGGGCCGCGGTGCGGACCCACCTCAAGCACGCCATCGACACCGCACAGACGCTCGGCATCCCGTACGTCGGCACGTTCATCGGCCGCGACACCACGAAGTCCGTCCGCGAGAACATGGCCGAGGGGAACCGGGTCCTGCCCGAGCTCGTCGACTACGCCGGCGAGCGGGGCGTCCGGCTCGTCATCGAGAACTGCGTGATGGAGGGCTGGCACCCCGACGGGTACCCCGGCAACATCGCGTACTCCCCCGAGCTCTGGGGCTGGGTCACCGGCCTGGGCTTCGGCCTGAACTGGGACCCGTCACACCTGACGTGGATCGGGATCGACCCGGTCGAGACGATCCTGCCGTTCGCCGAGCACATCGTGCACGCCCAGGCGAAGGACCTGGAGCTGTTCCCCCAGCGGCGCAACGAGTACGGGTTCTTCGGCAAGGTCGACAAGGGCGACGACCCGTGGGACATGGGCTGGTGGCGGTTCCGGGTGCCGGGCCGCGGTGTCGTGGACTGGCCGCGCGTCGTCGACCGCCTCTACGAGGCGGGCTTCGACGGCACGCTGAGCGTCGAGCACGAGGACCCGCTCTGGGGCGGCACCGACGACCGGGTGCTCGAGGGGCTGCGCATCGCGCACCGCACGCTGCGACCGTTGATCGCGCAGGAGCAGTAGCCGACACACACCGGGCACTGGCCTGGAGGCCCGGATCACCTGACCGACGTCGGTCACGTGATCCGCGCCTCCCGTCCACTGCGCGTGGACCGACCACGCGTGTTGCCGATGTGAACGTCCTGTGACGAGTTGCGCAGGGGTCTGGCGAGTCGCCTGTGCGTCTTCGTAGGTTCGACGGCGATGAACACTTCCCACACCACCGGAACCGCCGGTGCGACGACCCGACGACGCCTCGGCGCCGGCGCGGCCCTCGCCACCGCCGGGGTCCTGGTCGCACTGTCCGTCCCGTCCGCAGCCGTCGCCGCCGAGGGCGACACGACGATCGACATCATCGACGTCAACGACTTCCACGGTCGCATCGAGTCCGAGGGCACCGCCGCCGACAAGACCGCCGGCGCCGCGAAGCTCGCCGGCGTCGTGCAGTCGTACCGCGAGGCCAACCCGAACACGATCTTCGCCAGCGTCGGCGACAACGTGGGCGCCTCGACCTTCACCTCGCTCATCCAGCAGGACTCCCCCACGATCGACGCCCTGAACGCCATGGACCTCGACGTCAGCGCGATCGGCAACCACGAGCTCGACAAGGGCCAGGACGACCTGACCGGCCGCATCGAGGACCGCGCCGACTGGCCGTACGTCTCGGCGAACATCGTCAAGGCCGGCACCACCGACCCCGCGTTCACGCCGTACTCCATCGTGGAGAAGGGCGGCGTCAAGGTCGGCTTCATCGGTGCCACCACCGAGGACCTCATCCCCGGGCTCGTCAGCCCCGGCGGGGTGGAGGGCCTCGCGATGGCCCCGATCGTCAGCCAGGTCAACCGGTACGCCGAGCAGCTCACCGACGGCAAGGACGACAACGGCGAGGCCGACGTGCTCGTCCTGCTCGTGCACGAGGGCGCCACCACGAGCGCGCTCACCGACGCCACGGGCACCGGCGCGTTCGGCAAGATCACCTCGGGCGTCTCGTCGAAGGTCTCGGCCATCGTGTCGGCGCACACCCACGCGACGTACAACCACTCCATCGCCGGCCCCGACGGCACGGAGCGTCCGGTGATCCAGGCCGGGTCCTACGGGGTGAACCTCGGGCACCTGCAGCTCACGGTGGACGCGGACAAGCAGCTCACCGGCATCACGTCCTCGGTCACCTCCGTCAACGCGGACAAGCGTGTCCCCGCCGACTCCACCTCGGTCAACGCCGTGAGCGACATCGTGACCGCCGCGAAGGCCGTCGCCGACGTCAAGGGCGGCGAGAAGCTCGGCGAGATCACGGGTGACCTGCGTCGCGCCGTGCAGTCCGACCGCAAGGCCGAGAACCGCGGCGGCGAGTCCGTCCTGGGCAACTCCATCGCCGAGGTCCAGCGCAGCGCCACCGAGCGGAACGGCTCGCAGGTCGCCTTCATGAACCCGGGCGGGCTCCGCACCGACATGGTCTACGCGTCCAGCGGCGCCGGCGACCCGGACGGCACCGTCACCTACAAGGAAGCCGCGCTCGTCCAGCCGTTCGCCAACACCCTGGTGACCAAGGACATGACCGGCCAGCAGATCAAGAACGCCCTCGAGCAGCAGTGGCAGCCGGACGGCCTCGAGCGTCCGTTCCTGAAGCTCGGCGTCTCGGACGGTTTCGCGTACACCTACGATCCGTCGAAGGGTCGCGGCGAGCGCATCACCGCGATGACCCTCGACGGCGAGGCGATCGCGCTGACCGACACCCTCAAGGTGACCGTCAACTCGTTCCTGTCGACCGGTGGCGACAACTTCGCCGCCTTCGCGACCGGTACGAACGTCGCCGACTCCGGCCAGGTCGACCTGCAGGCCCAGGTGGACTACTTCCTCGCCAACCCGAAGGTCACGCCCCCGGTCGACCAGCGCGCCGTCGGCGTCACGGTCACGCCGACCCCGGCCGGTGGCTTCCAGCCCGGTGACGCGATCGAGCTCGACCTGTCGTCGCTCGTGTTCAGCAGCGAGGACCCCGCGAAGGCCGGCACCGTCTCGGTCACCGCGGACGGCAAGGAGCTCGCATCGTCGGCGATCGACCCGACGATCACCGACAAGAACGACGAGCAGGGTCGCGCGACCCTGACCGTCACGGTCCCCGAGATCGAGGCGCCGGCCGCACGCGCTGCCGCCCGCACCGCAGGTTCCGTCTCGCTCGCCGCGGTGGCCGAGCCGGTCGCCACGACGGACGCGCCGCTCGTCGTCACCCTGCCGGGTGGCCAGACCGTCACCCTCGCCGTGACGATCCCGGTTGCCGCAGCGGTCGATCCGACCGACCCGACGGACCCGACCGACCCCACGGACCCGGTCGACCCGACCCCGGCTCCGACCCCGAACCCGGGTGGCGGGGTCATCCCCGGCCCCGGCGCGGGCGACGGTGACGACGCCGGCATCGGTGGCGTCGGCGGGACCGACGACGACCCGCGCGCCGGTGGCGACCTCGCCTACACGGGTGCGGACCTGACCGCTCCGGCGATCGCGGCGGGCCTGCTCCTGCTCGCCGGGATCACGGCACTCGTGGTCCTCCGCCGCAACCGCGCACGACGTGCCGCGACGGTCCTGACGGACTGACCCACAGCCTGCGGGCACACACGCGAACGGGCCGTCTCACCCTGGTGAGGCGGCCCGTTCGCGTCGGTCAGGAGGCCCGAAGCACGTCCGGCGCACACCTCGCGCGACCCGGCGGTCACGGTTGCTGTCCCATCCCGGTCGATCACTGCGGATCCGCGGATCCGCGGGGTACTCTCGGGGTTGTCGCACCGCGACGCGTCGTGCCGGGTCGCTTTCAGCAAGTCGACGGTGGTTCCGTTCGGCGAGACTCCGCGACGCGGGCGTCCTCCGCCTCCAGGGAAACGGCGGAGGGCGCCCACCCCTTCGGGTCAGCGACGCAGCTCAGCGGAAGAGCTGCTCGCCGATGTACGACCCCTTGCGGGGTGCCGGCGGCACGGCGAACACCGCGGAGCCGATGTGCGAGACGTACTCGTTCAGCCGGTCCGAGGCGCCGAGCTTCCGCTGCAGCCGCGTGAAGTGGTCCGGGTCGTTCACGTAGGCGATGAACAGCAGCCCGGCGTCGAGCTGGCCGTACTCGTTGAGCCCGTCGGTGTAGTTGTACGGCCGGCGCAGGATCTTCACGCCGCCGTTCGCCTCGTGCGCGGCGAGGGCGATGTGCGACGTCGCGTCGATCTTCGTCGCACCGTCGTCGTCCTTGGCGTGGAAGTCCGGGGTGGTGTGCTCCTGTCCGCCGGAGAGCGGTGCGCCCTGGATCTTCGTCCGCCCGAACACCCGCTGCTGGTCGCTGACGACGTCGGCGTCCCAGGTCTCGATGTTCATCCGGATCTTCCGCACCACCTGGTAGCTGCCGCCGGCCATCCACCCGGCGTCGCGGTCGAGCCAGACGAACCGGTCGTGGTCGGCGTCGGTCGTGATGTTGCGGGTGCCGTCCTTGAACCCCATCAGGTTGCGGGGCGTGCTCTGGTGCGGCCCCGCCGATGCCCGGCCGAAGCCGAGCACGGTCCAGCGGACGGTCGCGGTGCCGCGGGCCATCCGTGCCAGGTCGCGCACCGCGTGGTACGCCACCTGGGGGTCGTCGGCGCAGGCCTGCAGGGACAGGTCCCCGCCGGTCAGGCCCTCCTGCAGGTTGTCGCTCGGCAGCGTCGGGATGTCGGCGAGCGAGGCCGGACGGCGGTCGGCCAGCCCGAAGCGCTCGTCGAAGACGCCGGGGCCGAGCCCCACCGTGACGGTCAGGGACGCCGGCCCGAGGTCGAGCGCCTCGCCGGTGTCGGCACCGACCCCGTTGCCGTGCGCGGGTTCGACGCTGCCGACGGTCTTGCCGGCCTGCAGCTGGGCGATCGCGGCCGACCATCGGGCGAGGAGCACCTGCAGCTCGGTCGTGACGGTCGTCGACAGGTCGAACGTCATGTAGACGCAGTACCGCTGCGGGGTGGTGCGGATCCCGCCCTGCGGCTGCCGTGCCGCGGTGGCGTAGAACGGCTGGCTCTGCGACAGGTCGATCGACTCGTCGCCGTTCGTCGCCGCCGTGAACGGGTTCACGCCGGTCGCCGCGGTGGCACCGCCGATGCCCGCTGCCGCGCCGACCCCGGCACCGGCCACGGCCAGGCCGGCGCCGAACAGACCACGGCGGGAGACGTTCGCCCGGGGTGCCTCGTCCGGCTCGGTCACGCGGTCGCGACCTTCTCGGCCAGGCGGGACAGCGGGTCCTGCAGCGCCTGGATCTGCTGCGAGATCGTGTTCGCGTCGGACTTCTTGGTGGCGGCGTCCCACGTGGCGAAGCCGCCCAGGTCGTCGGCGTCGCGGTAGCCGTCCATCATCGTGTTCGTGGCGTCGAACTGCTTGGCGATCTGCTTCGTCAGGGTCGGGTCGAGCTTGGTCAGCCCCGGCTTGAGGTACGCGAAGGCCTGACGGGCACCCTCGACGTTGGCGGCGAGGTCGACGAGGTCGATGTGGCTGTACGCCTCTTCCTCGCCGGTGATCTTGTTCGACTGCACCTCTTCGAGCAGACCGGCGGCACCGTTCGCCAGGTCCTCCGGCTTGTAGTCGAGCGTCGGCACGAGCTTCGCGAGCAGCTGCACGTCCTCGGTCAGGTCCGCGGCGGTCTGCTTCGTCGACGCGGTGATCTTCCCGGCCTGGAACAGGTCCTTCTCGACGGCGTGGAACCCGCTCCAGCCGACGGCGGGGTCGAGGTTCGAGGCACGCATGTCGATCAGGTAGTCGAGGTTGCCGGCGTTGTCGGTGGCCTTGAAGCCCTTCTTGACGAAGCCGTCGACGTCGCTCTCGACGTGCTCGTAGAACGGACGGGCGTTCGCGTAGTCGGTCTTCGCCGCGTCGAGGTCGCCGGCGTCGATGTGCTCCTGCATCTGCTCGACCGCGGCGACCATGTCGGTGACCTGGCCGTCGACGTAGGTCGCGTACCCCTTCGTCCCGTCGCGGAGCAGGGTCGAGGCGCTGCTGTTCGCGGTCGACGCGGCCTTGCCGGTGACGGTGAAGTCCGTCAGCTCGGTCTCGGCGCCGGGGCAGTACACCTGGTACTTCCCGCCGGTCAGCGTGGCGGTGAAGCGGACGGCGTCGAGGCCGGGCGCCAGGTTCTCCTTCTCGCCGAGGATCCGCTGGTCCTGCAGCAGCTCGACCTCGGTGATCGCGGTCGACGACTCGTTCTTCACCGTGAAGGTGACGGGGCCCGCGGGGACCTTCGTCGAGGACACCGCGCAGGCGTCCTGCCCGTCGTTCGTGAGCGTGATGGTGACGCGGGAGACCTTCGCGTCGTCGGAGCCGGAGCCGTCGGCTCCGGTGGACCCGCCGGCGCACCCGGTGAGTGCGAGGGCGGTGACGGCGCCGAGGGCGCCAAGGGTGATCAGGGGTCGGACGGGCTTACCGAAGGACATGGTCGGTGCTCCTTGCAGGGTCCGCGGCCGGAGGGCCACGAGCGGGGACGGGTTCGGGGGTGGGGGTGGTGGGGAGTCGCCGGCGACGGCGGTCACGGAGGGCCAGCAGCGCCTGCGCGGCGGCAGCGATGCCGAGGGCGATCGGCAGCCAGGCCTTCCAGAGCAGCAGGTCGGCGGACCGCGAGTCCGCTGCGGCCACCGAGGCGGCCGACCGCTCGACGCGGGCGTCGGGGACGGACCAGACGGTGCGGTCCAGGGTCGTGGTGCGCGCGGACGGGAGGCCCCCACCGCTCAGCGTCAGCACCTCGCGTTCGTCGCGGGTCGCGTCCAGGACCCCACCGCGGACGGTCCACAGGGTCACCGTGTCGCGCACGGCCCAGCGCGCCGCGAAGGGGCCGGGGTTCGTCGACGGGGAGACCCCGACGGGCAGGCGACCGAACAGGGTGACGAGGTCGTCGAGCGTCAGCGTCGACGGACGGTCGGCACCGCTCCCCTGCTCACTGTTCCCGTCCTGCACGACCCGCCACCGGTCGGCGGCCACGCCCGCGCGGGTGACGCGGCGGTGGGCCGACGTCGGCAGGGTGATCCGGGCCTCCTGGCCGGTTCCGGTGCCGGCCACGCGGAGGACGCCGGACGCACCGTCGACGCTGGCGGAGACGGAGCTGGCGTCGCCGCTGACCGCGGTGGTGCGGGGCAGGTCGACCCCGCCCGTCGGCACGGCGATCGCGAGTGCCGCTGCCGCCACGGCGAGCGCGCCGGCGACGACGGCGCGCACCCGGGGCACGCGGTCCGGCGACGGACGCCAGGCGCGCGGCCAGAGCGTCAGGGCCAGCACCGGGACGACGTAGAGGACCCAGCCGAGCACCTCGATCACCCGCGGGTCCGGCGGGATGCCGAGCACGCCGGTGACCAGGGCGCCCTGCACCGAACCGTTCGGGGCGAGCCACGACAGGTCGACGGTGCGCTGCTGGCCGATGACGATCCAGCCGGCCTCGTGCGCGCGGCGGAGGACGGTCAGCACCAGGCCGCCGGCGACGAAGACCAGGAAGACCCCGGTGCCGGTGAAGAACCGCGACAGGTTGAGGCGGACGCCACCGGTGTAGATGCCGAAGCCGACGACGACCGCGGCCGCGATGCCGATCACGGCACCGAGGGCGGCGAGGCCGGTGTCCGACGACGCCTGGAACGTGGCGAGGAGGAACACCGAGGTCTCGAAGCCCTCCTTCAGGACGGCGAGGAACGCCATGCCGGCGAGGGCCCAGGCGGTGCCGCGGCCGAGGGCAGCGGTCGCACTGGCCTCGAGGTCGGCGGTCAGGGTGCGCGCGTGCGTGCGCATCCAGACGATCATGCCCGTGACGAAGACGACGGCGACGATGCCGATGACCGCCTCCATGCCCTCCTGCTGGGCCTGCGGCAGCGCCTGCTCGACGGCCTGCAGCCCGAAGCCGACGGCGATGCTGAGCAGCACCGCGAGCCCGACGCCCGACCACATCGGGGCGAGCGGGACGCGGTTGCGACGCAGGAACGCGGCGATGATGCCGACGATGAGCGTGGCTTCGAGGCCTTCACGGAGACCGATGACGAGAGTGGCGAGCATGACGAAGGTGAGGCTAACCTAACCGCCGAACGGCCCGCCAGTCGTGCGACGTGATGTTTGATGGTTCTCATGAACCTGCTGTCCGTCGACGGCCTGGCGTCGGTCACGAACGTGCTCGACCTCGCCGGGGTCTTCGCGTCCGCCCTGCTCGGCGGCTCCATCGCCCGCGCGATGGACTTCGACCTGTTCGGGTTCCTGGTCGTCGGGTTCGTCTCCGGACTCGGCGGCGGGATGCTCCGCGACACCCTGCTGCAGAACGGACCACCCGTCGCGCTCGTCGACCCGCTGTACGTGCCGGTCGCCGTCGCCGGGGCGCTCATCGCGTTCCTCGTGTCGTTCTCCGAGCTCACCTGGGACCGGCTGTTCACCGTGCTCGACGCCGCCGTGATCGGGTTCTGGGCCGTGGTCGGCGTGCAGCGGACCTACGACGCCGGGCTCGACTGGCCCGCCGCGATCATCATGGGGACCATCACCGCGGTCGGCGGCGGGGCCATGCGCGACCTGCTGCTGCGGCGGGTGCCGGCGGTGTTCGGCGGGAACGCGCTGTACGCCACCGTGGCCGTCGCCGCGTCGGCCGTGATGGTGATCGCCTCGGCGCTCGGGTCGCCGTCGCTCGGCATCCTGCTCGCGATCACCCTGTCGCTCGGGCTCCGCTGGGGCGCGGTCCGGCGGGGCTGGGGGCTGCCGAACGGCCGCGACTGGCAGCCGAAGTCGACCCTCGGTTCGCTGCTGCGGCGCGGTCGGAGCCTGCGGCCGGACGCGCTCCGGTTGCTCCGGCGCCCGGGCCGTCGGACGGGTGCCGGCAGTGTCCGAGAAGAGCACGAGGACTGAGGGCTGTCATCCGCGGCTCCGCGACGGTACGATCAGTACCGCCGGGTATCGTCCTGGCTGTTCTGCCGGGCACGTCCCGGTGAACGCTGTCCGCACAGCACCGACGCGACCCGAACGCGGCGGTTCCGAGCAGACGTGGGGATGGGGGCTTCGCTGATGCCGCGCGGGATCAGACGCGCGGCGCGGCAGGTCTCCACCACGAGGCTCGACCAGACGACCACCGGCACAGGTCGGAGCAGGAACCGATGAGCGACGACGCTTCCCCCACCCAGCGCATCCCGCGGGCCGAGGTCCGGGAACGCCTCCTCGCCGCCGGAGCCGCGGTCTTCGCCGAACAGGGTGTGTACGGCGCGCGGCTCGACGACGTCGCCGCGCGCGCGGGGTTCAGCAAGGGTGCGGTCTACTCGAACTTCTCGTCCAAGGAAGACCTGCTCGCCCAGGTCATGCAGCGGTCCACGAACGTCGTGCTCGGTTCACTGCAGGAGCTCGTGCACGCGGACATCGCCGCCGTCGACGTCGGGGACGTCCTGCGCGCCGCGTTCGGGCAGAACGACCAGAGCGAGCAGTTCGCGCTGCTCTCGGCGTTCCGCGGGTACGCGGTGCGGCACCCGGAGCTGCTGCCCGAGTTCATCCGGCAGCGCCGGATCCTGCAGGACGGGGTGCTCGAGCTGGTGCGGCTGTGGCTCGGTGCCCACCCCGAGGTCGAGGTCGGCATGACCCCGGAGGAGTTCGCGACCGTGCTCATCGGGGCGAACGTCGGCCTGGTGTTCGACGCGCCGGCGCTGCCCGGGGTCGATCCGGGCGAGCTCATCGCGACCCTGGTCGAGGCGGTCATCCGCCGGCGCTGACGCGCGGTGCCGCGCCCGAACGGTGCGAGGTTCCGTAGTCCGTGCGAGGCCGCGCCGGTCGCACGGACTACGGAACCTCGCACCACTCGGCGCGCGCCTCGCACCGTGCGAGGCTCGCACCGTGCGCACGCGCCTACGTCAGGCCGTGCGACGATCCCGACGGCGGGGCTTCGGCCCGTCGTGGGACCAGGCGGACGACGGCAGCAGGCTCGGCGGCAACAGGCGCGACCGGACGACGCGCACCGTGGGGACCGAGGCGTCGAGCGCCTCCCGAGCGTCGCGGACGTGACGCTCCAACGCCGCCGTGTCCACCGATGCGGCCCCATCGGCGGCGAAGCGCTCACGATCGACCGCATCGACCGCGGCCTCCAGGTGCGGCACGACCGACTCCGGCAACCCGGGACGCAGGCGTCCGAGGACGGCTCGGGCGGTCCGGGCCACGGCGGCGGCGTCACCCGGCGGCGCGAGGCCGGGGGCGTACCCGTGGTCGGCGACGTCGTCGAGCAACTCGCGCCACGCCTGCACGGCGGGTGACCGACCGGCGGCGATCGCCGACAGCCTCGACCGGCGGCGAACTGCTCGCACGAGGCCCGGGGCGACGAGGACCGCGAGCACGAGCAGCAGGCCCACGAGCAGCCCGACCGGTCCTCCGCCGCCGCCGGTGCCGGTGCCGGACGCACCCGTGGCACCCGGAACCGGGGACGCCGACGGGGTCGGTGACGCTGATTCGTCCGCCGGCGTGGTCTGCTCGGGCGCCGGCAGCGGGGTCTCCGGTGCCGCTGCGGTCGGCGAGGCCGAGGGCTCCTCGGACGGCGCGGCCTCGTCGGAGTCGGGCGTCGGCTCGAAGGCGACCCACCCGGCGCCCTGGATGTACAGCTCCGGCCAGGAGTGCAGCTGCCGGTTCGACACCGCGTACTCGCCGTCGGGCTGCGGCGACCCGGCACGGTACCCGACCGCGATGCGCGAGGGGATGCCGAGCGTGCGGGCCATCACGGCCATCGCGGACGAGAAGTGCACGCAGTAGCCGTCGCGGACCTTCAGGAACGTCGAGACGACGTCCATGCTGTCGCCGTCGTAGCCCTGCTCGACGGGGGCGGTCTCGGAGTACGTGAACAGGTCGCTGCGGAACCACTGCTCGAGTGCCCGCGCTCGCCCGTAGTCGTCGGTCGCGGCGGCGGCGACGCGGGTCGCGGTGGTCGAGATGTTGGCGGGCAGGTCGTCGGGCAGGGCGAGGTCGGTGCGGAGCTGCTCGCGGCTGGGCTCCCGGAAGCCACGGCCGTCGGAGCGGGCGAGCACGCCCGAAGCAGCGACCGCGTCGAGGTAGTCGTTGGCGAACGTCGAGGCCCCGTAGACCTCGTACATCGCGCCGCGGGCGGTCGCGGCACCCGTCGACCGCACGGTGCTCGAGTTCCCCATCCACCGCCACTGCGACAGGTCGAGGTTGGTGGACTGCGACTCGATCGACACCGCCCCCGACGGCACCGGCAGGTAGGTGCTGGACAGCCCGGTGATCCGGACGGTCACGTCGCCGCGGCTCGCCAGGCGCGGGTTGACGCCCTCGGCCCACTGCTGCTCGTCGGCAGTGTCGGCCTCGGCCGCGTTCGTCACGGTCGGCACCCAGTCCCCCGTGCCGAACTCGTCCAGGTCGGCGAGCTTGAGGTACTCGGGCTGCCCGTCGGACGAGCGGTACCGGAACACCTCGAGCTCGCTCGGACGGCGCAGGTCGTTGCCGAGTTCGAGCAGGGTGCCGGGCCGTCCGGGCTGGATCGGCGACTGGATCGCACCGGTCACGCCGGACAACCAGCTGGCGTTGAGCGGCACGATCGTCGGCAGCCCGATGGCCACGACGAGCCCGATCGCCCCGACGACCGCGGCCGGCAGTGCACGCTGCACCGGGCGCACGGACAGCCAGAGCAGGGCGAGGAACGCCACCGCCGTGGTGATGACGAGCGGGGTGCCGGCGGGCTGCCCGGTGATGACACCCGGCACGATCAGGATGACGAGGGCCGGGGCCGCGGCGAGCGACGGGATCCGCGCGATGGCGGCGAGGAACAGCGAGACCGCCGCCACCCAGCCGATCGACGCGGTGACGACGAGCCGGATCGCGTCGGTCTGCGGCAGTGGTGCGGGGTTCAGGCGGATCGCCGCGAGCGTCTCCCCGAGGGCCCCGTCGGCGTCGAGCCACCCGAGCGGTTGGATGTCGTTGACCAGGGCGGCGGCGCACGAGCAGGCGATGACCGTGCCGACCAGGACGACGAAGCGGATGCCGGGCGTCTGGCGGCGCACGGCGAGCATCACGGCGACGAGCACGGCGACGACGACGACACCCGATGCCCACCAGGCGATGCCCTGCACGAGCGGCCGGATGGCGAGTGCAGCGAGGAGCACGGGCACCGGCGCGAGGGCCACGACCCAGGCGCTCGGGACGTCACGCAGGTCGTCGTCGCGGTCGAGGATCTCGCGCACGTCGGCACGGCCACGCGCCGGTGCGCTCACCCCGGTCACCGTGCGGCTCCGGACGGCGTCGCGCCGACGACCGGCACCACGAGGGTCCGCCAGCCGCCGCGGTCGAGGATGCCCCGCACGGCGGGGTCCGGCGGCACGATCGTGGCCAGGATGCCGCGGCTCGACCCGCTGGTCGCGCTGACGAGCTCGGCGGCTTCCTCCGCGGTGCAGGTGCCCGTCACGACGGCGGTCATGCCGTGCACGTCGCGGCCACGGACCTCGGGCAGGACGTCGGTGACTTCGCGGGCGTCGGAGCGGAGCCGGACGTCGGCGAGCCCGACGAGCACGTCGGTCAGCCCGCCGACGTCGCCCGCGTGCCGGGTCGCGCCTTCGGGACCGTCGAACACGAGCACGACACGGGAGGTCCGGGCGGCGAGCGCCCGGGCGACGCTGGCGGCCACCACGACGGCGTGCTCGAAGGCCTGGTCGCCGCCCAGGTCGGAGAGCTCGGCGAGGTCCTCTCGACCGAGCCGCTGGTAGGACTCGCGCCGGACATCGAGGGCGATCACGGCCTCGGGAGGCTGGGCCTGGGTGGTCTGGCGGACGTGCAGTTCACCGCGCCGTGCGCTCTGCGCCCAGTGCACCCGACGGATCGGGTCGCCCGGGCGGTACGGGCGGAGTTCGCTGTCGTCGGCGGAGCCACCCTGTCCGACCCGGCCCTCGTCGGCCGAGACCGCACCGGCGAGTGCCCCGGCGTCGATCGCCCCGAGGGGTGCCGAGGCCGGGACGACGACGACCTCCTCAGCAGGGACGACGGGACGGTCGATGCGGAGCAGGCCGAACGGGTCCTCGACCCGGATCGTCACGGGTCCGACCAGCGAGCGGCCACGGTGCATCGCGAGTGCCTCGACGTCGAGCACGGCCGGCGGCAGGTTCGGCCCGACCTCGGCGTAGGTCTCCGCCTCGGCCAGGCTGGCGAAGGCGTCCTCGAGCTGTTCGCGCACGAGCAGCGTCGCCCGCGGGCCGATCGGCAGGCTGGTGCTGCCGAGGGTGATGCGTTCCCGGTAGACCTCGCCCACCTGGACGATCGCCCGTGCGGTGCTGCGGCTGCCGCGGAGCGGGGTGGCGACGACGAACGCCATCACGATGCCGAGCACGACCAGGACGAGCAGCAGCAGGCCGGCCGTGACGGCCACGCTCGTGGTGCCGACCAGACCGCCGCCGACCAGGCCGATGCCGACGGCGATGACCGTCCAGCCCCGGATCGTCGGGCGCGGGAACGGGGTGCGTCGGGCCAACGACAGCCCCCGGCGGCCGAATCGTGCCGCCGTGGACCGTGCGGCACCGACGCGTCGCAGCAGCGACGGCGGTGCCGATGGACCGGCCATCAGGAGCGGACGGGGGTGGCCGTGAACGGGATGGCGGTGTCGGAGACGATGCGGACGACGATCTCGCGCACGGTGTCCTCGCCGGTGCCGCCGAGCCCACGGGCGACCGGCACGAGCCGGTGCGCGAGCACGATCGGGGCGAGCGTCGCGACGTCGTCGGGGGTGACGAACGGGCGGCCGAGCAGAGCGGCGTGCGCACGGGCCGCCTGCGCCAGGTGCAGCGTCGCGCGGGGACTCGCACCGAGCACGAGGTCGGGGTGGGTGCGCGTCGACCGGACGATCGCGATGATGTACGCCTCGACGTCGGGGGCGATGTGCACCCCGGCGACGGTCTCGATGATCGCCCGCAGCGTGGTGACGTCGACGATCGGCCGCAGGCGCGACAGCGGGTCGCTGCCGCCGCGGTTCGCGAGCATCTGGCGTTCGGCGTCGACGCTCGGGTAGCCCATCGCGATGCGCGCCATGAAGCGGTCGCGCTGCGCCTCGGGCAGCGGGTACGTGCCCTCCATGTCGATCGGGTTCTGCGTCGCGACGATCATGAACGGGCGGTCGAGCGGGCGCGTCACGCCGTCGACGGTGACCTGCGACTCCGCCATCGCCTCGAGCAGGGCCGACTGGGTCTTCGGGCTGGTGCGGTTGATCTCGTCGCCGATGACCACGTTCGCGAACACCGGGCCGGGCGAGAACCGGAAGGTGCCGGACGACTGGTCGAAGATGTTCACGCCCGTGACGTCGGACGGCAGCATGTCCGAGGTGAACTGGATGCGGTTCACCGACCCGCCGACCGAGGCGCCGAGCGCCTTGGCGAGCACGGTCTTGCCGACGCCGGGGACGTCCTCGACGAGCAGGTGCCCCTCGGCGAGCATCACCGTCAGGGCCGTGCGGATGGCTTCCGCCTTGCCGTCGATCACCGTGGCGACGGAGGCCACGATGTCATCGCCCACCGCCCGCACGTGTTCGAGCGGGAAGGCGGGGTGGGTCGGCTCCGGCACGCAGGGCTCCATCGTCGGGGACAGGTGTCGTGCATGCTACATCGGGCCGGTGACAGCACCCGGTACGGGTGCACGGACTGGTCGTTCCGCGCACCGGTGGCCGATCCGCGTGTGGTGGGGCCGGGAGGCACGGCCCACCACTTGCGGGTCCGTCACCCGGTTCGCGGAACGGTTCACGGGCCTCCAGGCAGTGACCGGGTCGGCTGACGGACCGTCAGGACCGTAGGCGCCAGCGCCGCGTCCGCGGCGCGCAGCACGCGTGCGGCGACCGCGACTCCTTCCTCGCGCCCGAGCTCGGTGTCCTCGTGCTCGATGTTCACCCACATGTCCGGGTCGATCGCACGCAGGGCCTCGAGGAACGTCGTCCAGTACGCCTCGTCGTGGCCCTTGCCGAGCGCGACGAAGTCCCACGCCGACGGTTTCGGCCACTCGTTCGCCCACTCGTCGCCGCCGAGGTTCGTCCGTGATTCGTCCGGCGACAACCGGCGGAACGAGTTGTCGAGCACCCCGTTGATCGCGGCGTGCGGGTTGATCCGGACGTCCTTCGCGGCAGCGTGGAACACGAGCGGCCCGAGGTCGAGGGCGACCGCCACCGGGTCCATCTGCTGCCAGAACAGGTGCGAGGCGTCGAGCTCCACCCCGACGTTGGTCAGCCCGCCGCGCTCGACGAGCTCCCGGATCGACGCCGGGTTGAACACGAGGTTCTGCGGGTGCAGCTCGAGTGCGACCTTGACGCCGTGCTCCCGGGCCAGGGCGTCGATCTCCTGCCAGAACGGCACCGCGACGCTCCACTGGTGCTCGAGGAGGTCGAGCGCAGCCGAGTTCCAGGCGTTCACGATCCAGTTCGGCCGCGTCCCGCCCGGCTCCCCCGCCGGCAGTCCGGACATCGTGACGACGCGGTCCTGCCCGAGGCGGGCCGCCAGGCGGATGCTGCGCCGGACGTCCTCGGCGTGCGCGGGACCGATCGCCGGGTCGGGGTGCAGCGGGTTGCCGTTGCAGTTGAGCCCGGCGATCTCGACGCCGGTCCCCGCGAACTGCGCGAGGAACGCGTCACGCGCCCCGTCGTCCTGCAGGATCGCGTCGATGTCGGGCACGTGCACCGGGGGCAGGAACCCGCCGGTGTTCAGCTCGATGCCGGTGAGGCCGTTGGCCGCGATGACGCGGAGTGCGTCGGCGAGGGGCCGGTCGTGCAGGATCGCGTTGTAGAGACCGAGCTTCATGCGCGGACACCACCCTCCGTGGTCGGGACGACGGCGTCGGCAACGTCGACGGACGTGCCCCCGGCCGCGGCGGACCGTGCCACCGCGTCGAGGACCTCCATGTTGTGCACGCCGTCGTCGAACGTGGCGTTCGCGGGCAGGGCGTCGGGCACGGCGCCGGACAGCCCCGCGATCTCGTCGAGGAACGCCCGCGCCTGGTACTCGAACATCTGGTTCTGCCCCCAGCCGACCCCCGGGGCGTCCATCGCCATGCCACCCGCGACGTAGGGGTGGTCCGGGCCGAGCACGACCTGACGGTACCCACCCGTGCGCGAGCCGTCCGACTGCAGCGCGAGGCCGATCTCGGAGGCGCGCTCCTGGTCCCAGCGGGCGGCGCCGCGCTCGCAGAACACCTCGATGACGAGGCCGTTCGGGTGCCCAGCCGCGACGCGGGAGGCCTCGAGCGACCCGACGACCGTGCCGTCGCCGAAGCGTGCACTGAACGTGGCGTAGTCGTCGTTGCCGACGGCCGCGGTCTCTCCGGTGAGCGGGACTGCCTGCCCCCGCAGGGCGTGACCGGCCGCCACGGGTCGCTCGGTGATCGACGTGGTGAAGGTCCCACCGCTGACGCTCCGGACCGGGCCGGCCAGGAACTCGGCGACGTAGGACAGGTGCGAGCCGACGTCGGCGAGCGCGCCGGACCCCGGCTCCCCCGCGAACCGCCACGAGAACGGGACGTCGGGCGAGGCGCCGTAGTCGGTCCAGTACCGGCCGGAGACGTGCAGGACCCGGCCGAGCGTGCCGTCCTCGACGAGCTCCTTGATGGCCGCGAGGCCGGGAGCCCGGCGGTAGGTGAAGCCGATGCGGCCGAGCACCCCGCGCTGCTCGGCCTCTGCCGCCGCGGACGCCATCGCGCGGGCATCGTCGAGCGAGTCGGACAGCGGCTTCTCGCACAGCACGTGCTTGCCGGCGGCGAGCAGGCCCTCGACGATCTCGCGGTGCAGGGTGTTCGCGACGACGACGCTCACCACGTCGATGTCGTCCGCCGCCGCGATGGCTCGCCAGTCGGTGTCGTGCCGCTCGTAGCCGAAGCGCCGGGCGGCCTCGGCGGCGAGGGGCTCGTAGACGTCGCCGACCGAGACGAGCCGGACCGGCGGCAGCGTCGAGGTGAAGAGGGAGGGTGCGTTCCGCCACGCAGCCATGTGGGCCTTGCCCGCCATGCCCGCGCCGATGACGGCGACGCCGATGCTGTCGCTCATGTTCTCTCCTTCGAGAAGGTCGCTGGATCCTGATTCTGGAACGTTCCAGAACGTGTCGGTAGACTGTAGCCGCACCAGCCCATGTCCTGTCAAGCACCGTGCCGGAAAGGCTCAGCGTGACCCCTCGCCCGCCGACGATCATCGACGTCGCCGCACGCGCAGGCGTCTCGAAGTCCCTGGTGTCGATGGTGCTGCGCGACGATCCCGGGGTCTCCCCGGCCCGCCGCTCGGCGGTGCTCGCCGCCGTCGCGGAGCTCGGCTACCGCCCGAACCGCGCCGCCGCCATCCTCGCCGGCACCCGGACCCGCACCATCGGGGTCATCGTCGACGACTTCCGGAACCCCTGGTACGTCCCGATGCTCGACGGCATCCGCGAGGCCCTCGCCCCGCACGGCCTCCGCCTCACCCTCGCCGACACCCGCGCCAACGCCCACCTGGGCTCCTCGCCCTTCGACGACCTGGTCTCCCTGCGGGTCGACGGCGTGGTCCTCGCCGCCGAGGGCTTCCCCGACGTCGTCGTCCCTGCCGACACCCCGGTCGTGGTCGCCGGCGCGCGCGAGGACGTCCCCGGCGGACTCGACGTGGTCGCCTCCGACGAAGCCGCCGGCGGACGGTTGGCAGCGGATCACCTGATCGACCTGGGTCACCGCCGCATCGCCCACGTCACCGGCTCGGGAGGCCCGGCTGCGCTCCGCCGCGACGCCACCGTCGCGCAGCTGGTCGCGTCCGGCATCGAACCACTGGTCTACGGCTCCGGCCCGACCTCGGAGACGACCGGCTACGAGGGCATGCGGCTCGCACTCCGGGAGCACCCCGACCTGACCGCGGTGTTCGCCGCGAACGACGTCATGGCGATGGGCGCGATCGCCGCCGTGCAGGAAGCCGGACTCCGCGTGCCGCAGGACGTCTCGGTGATCGGCAACGACGAGACCCCGCTCGCCGCCTCCCCCTTGCTGCGCCTGACGACGGTGGACCCGCACAACGACGAGGTCGGGCGCCTGGCGGCCGCGCGGTTGGTCGAGCGGATCGGCGCGGTTGCGGGAACGCTGGCCGATCCCATCCGGACACTCGTGCCGCCGACGCTCGTCGTGCGGTCGACGACGGGGCCGCCGCGCGCCTGAGTGGTGACCGCCCCGGGGCCGACGCCGGCGGGGCGGAGGTGCACCGGGCCTCCAGGCCGGGTGCGAGGTGACCCGAGGTCAGACGCGCGCACCCTCGAGCCGGTCGACGGACTCAGCCAGGTCGGCGAGTTCGGGGACGTCGTGCGCCTCGGCGAGGGCGCCCTCCAGCGCCTCGGCGTGGATCGGTGTCGCACGCTCGAGCAGGACCTGCCCGGCGTGCGTGAGCTCCGTGTAGAGCCCGCGACGGTCGTCGGCGCACAGGACACGGGTCAGCAGGGCACGCTCCTCGAGCCGGTTCACCAGCCGGGTGGTCGCACTGGGGCTGAGGGCGGCCGCGCGGGCGAGCTGCTGCATGCGCATGTGGAAGCCGTCCTGGCGGCGCAGGGCATCGAGCACCGTGAACTCCACGACGGACAGGTCGACCTGCCGGAGGGCCCGCTCCAGGCGCGTCTCGATCAGGCCGTGCAGCGCTGCCAGGGTGCGCCAGCCGTGGGCACGGACGGCGGTGGAGGTGTCGTCGACGGACATCGGGGCTCCTTCGGTCATTGCAGACGACGACAGTTGCTTGCGCGGATACCCCGCGTGTGCAACTATCGATGTCCCGCGTCTGCAACAACCAGCGTACGCGGCACAGCTGCACAACGGAAGGACATCCATGCCCGCGGGACTCATCGCCCTCGCACTCGCGGATTCGGCATCGGCCTGACCGAGTTCGTCATCACCGGCCTGCTGCCCGAGGTGGCCGCCGACTACGGCGTCACCGAGACCACCGCCGGCTGGCTCGTCACCGGGTACGCCCTGGCGGTCATCGTCGGGGCCCTCGGGCTCACCGCCGCGACCACCCGGCTCCCCCGCAAGCCCGTCCTGCTCGGGCTGCTCGTGCTGTTCATCGTCGGCAACACCCTGTCCGCGATCGCGCCGACCTACGGCGTGATGATGACCGGCCGTGTCATCGCCGCCCTGTGCCACGGCGCGTTCTTCGGCATCGGCTCGGTCGTCGCCGCGAACATGGTCGAGCGGTCCAAGCGCGCCTCGGCCGTCGCGCTGATGTTCACCGGGCTCACCGCGTCGAACGTGCTCGGCGTGCCGTTCGGCACCTTCCTCGGCCAGGCCGCCGGCTGGCGTGCGACGTTCTGGGCGATCGCGGCCATCGGCGTCGTCGCCCTGATCGGCGTGCTCGTCCTCGTCCCCGCAGTCCGCTCCACCGAGGTCCCGTCCCTCGCCCGCGAGCTCGGCGCCTTCCGGTCCGGGCAGGTCTGGCTGTCGCTCGGCATGACCGTGCTCGGCTACGGCGGGATGTTCGGCGCCTTCACCTACATCGCGTACACGCTGACCTCGGTGTCCGGCTTCCCGTCGTCGGCGGTGCCGTGGCTGCTCATCGTGTTCGGCATCGGGCTGTTCGTCGGCAACTTCGCCGGCGGCAAGCTCGCGGCCCGCTCGATCGACCGCACGTTGCTCGTGGTGCTCGTCGTGCTGACCGTGGTGCTCGCTGTGTTCGCCCTCGTCGCGACCTCGCCGGTGCTCACCGTGATCGCCCTCGTGCTGATGGGGGCGTTCGGGTTCGCGACCGTGCCGGCCCTGCAGACGCGGGTGATGCAGTACGCCGACCACGCGCCGACCCTGGCGAGCGGGGCGAACATCGCCGCGTTCAACCTTGGCAACGCACTCGGGGCCTGGATCGGTGGCCTGACGATCGCCGCCGGGCTCGGGTACACGTCGCCGATCTGGGCGGGGTCGGGGATCACCCTGGCGGCCGTGGTGCTGACGCTCGTGGCGATGGGCGCCGTCCGTCGTGGTCGCTCGGGCGTGGGGACCACGACGACGGGGAGCATCGCGACCGTCTGACGCGGGCGCTTCGGGCCTGAGAACGACGAAACCCCGGTCCGATCGGACCGGGGTTCATCGTCGTGCGGAGACGGAGGGATTTGAACCCTCGGTCCCCTCAAAGGGGACTCCACCTTAGCAGGGTGGTGCACTCGGCCGGACTATGCGACGTCTCCAAGCACTCTCGCGAGCGCTGCGACCACCATACAGGAGGACCGCGCCACTCTCGACCCGACGCACACCCGCGCGTGGCACGACCCGTCGCGCTCGGTCCCCCGAAGTGGGGACACGTGGGGGTTGTCGGGGCGTACCCCACTGCATACCATCATCGGGACGCGGCAATCACGTTCCGGGGCTCGTCCCCGTCGTCGCGACACAGCACCCGACGTCGTTCCCCGTGCGGGCCCGGCGCGCCCGATCGCGTGGCGCCCGGCGGGGAGCGACTTCCCCTGGGGGCGCGGCCCACCACCGCGCCCCCTTTTCTGCGTTCGGGGCGGGGCGGGGCGGGTGCACTGCTGACGTCCGGGCGCGCGCACGGCCACGGTCAGGCCCACGAAAGCGACACTGTGCCACCGAGCTCGGCCGTCACAGGTGCCAGGGCGACAGAGTGCCGCGGATGTTCGGCGGCACTCTGTCGCTTTCGCGAAAGGGGGCAGGGGCGGGAGGCGGCAAGCAAGCGACCGACCGCGCCGCGCCTCAGTACCCGAACGCCTTGGAGCAGGTCTGCTGGTCGGCGGACTGGCCCTCGAGCCCGTCTATGGTCTCGGGCGTCGCCGAGGGGGTGCGCGGTGCGGCGGACGACGGCGCTGCCGGTGTCGCGGGGGTCGCGGGCTCCGGCGCAGCGGCCGGAGACGACGGTGCAGCGGTCGGCTGCGTCGGACTCGTCTGCGTCGGGTTCGTCTCCGACCCGATCCCCGTGCTGTTGGCCTCGAGGGAGAACGACTGGTCGGCCTTGATCTTCGCGAACAGCCGGTCGGCCAGGTACGTCGTCGGCTCGACCTTGCCCTCGTAGACACCGGTGCCGCCCGTGGTGCCCGGGTACTGCACGAAGTTCACCTGCGCCAGCGGCAGGTCGCGCAGCGCAAGGCCCATCTGCACCATCGTCCCGATGTCGTTCAGGCTCTGGGACAGCTGCATGTTCGACGCCGCCGCCCGGGCCAGCTTGTACAGGCGGGCCGGGGAGCCGAGGGTGTCGTTCGACTTCACGGTGCGGAGCAGCGACGACAGGAACACCTGCTGGCTCGAGATCCGGCCGAGGTCGGATCCGTCGCCGACCCCGTGCCGGGTGCGCAGGAACGCCAGGGCCTCGTCACCCTGCAGGGTCGAGGTGCCGGCGGGCAGGTTCAGCCCGGTGTACGAGTCGGTGATCGGCTGGGCGACGCAGACCGGCACGCCGCCGATCGCGTTCGACATCTCGATGACGCCCTTGAAGGACACCGCGGCCGAGTACTGGATGTCGAGGCCGGTCAACCCGGCGACCGTCTGGGTGACGCAGTTCAGGCCGCCCTCGCCGAACGAGGTGTTGATCGGCTGCGCCGCCATCGCCGGGGCCGTGCCCGTGCCGTCGGTCTTCTTGCAGGCCGGGATCGGGGTCACGAGGTCGCGCGGGATGCTCACCGCGGTCGCGTTGGTGTGGTCGGCCGAGACGTGCAGCAGGATGTTGACGTCGTTGAGGGTCGCATCGCGCTCGCCGAAGGCAGCACTCTGCTCGGGGTCGTTGTCGGTGCCGACGACGAGCATGTTGAACCCGCCCTTGAAGGCACTGATCGGCTTCGCGCCGCCCTTCGCCTGCGGTGCGGGCTGGCCCTGGATCTCGACGCCGTCACCGAGGTCGTCCGTGACCTGCTTCGCCGCGATCGCCGTGACCGAGACCGAACTCACCAGGGCCACTGCGACGACGGCGGAGACCGTCTTGGCAGCGGTCGCGAAGGGGCTCGATCGCCGCAGACGTCCGTGCCGTGCGATCCCGGACGCTCGGTTCAAGCGGTGGGATCGATCGCGGACGTCGTTCACGGGCACTCCTGTCGTCGGTGGACACGCCGGGGACGGCAACCGGTCAAGGCTGCCACGACGTTGCCTGACGATCCAGTGCGAGGGACACCGGTGACGCTCGCTGCTCAGTGCCGCGACCTGCGGATCCACGGCGGTCGGCGCGGACCTGAGCGGATCCGCAGCCGGCATCGGTTCAGGCCGATGCGACCACCCGGAAGCGGTCCGGCAGGGCGATCAGGGCGGACGACAGGTCGAGGAGCGCCGCGGCACAGTCGTCGAGGGCGTCTCGCTCCGCAGCGGCCACGGCCCGCTCGACGATCTCGACCCGTCGTCGCCGGTCGACCACGGCATCGATCCCGTTCGCCAGGGCGACGTCGTCGGTGAAGAACATGTCGAGCACGATGCGCTGCGACAGCAACCAGTCGCCACTGACCGACGACCCGCGGCGCCGCAGGTACCAGGCGCCGAGCTCGACGAAGGCACCGGCTTCGGTCCAGCACTCCCGCAGCCACACCTTGTCGAACCGGTCGTGGTACCCGACGGAGTTCGACGGCGGATCGACGAGCAGGGCCTGGGCGATCCGCATCCGCTCGATCATCTGGTCGACCGACCACTGCGAGATCACGACACCGACGTACCGCTGCACGCTGGCCAGCTGCAGGGACTCGAGGGTCACGAGGGCTTCGCGCACCGGTGTGCGCGACACCCGCATGTCCGATGCCAGGGTGTCGAGCCGCAGCCGCTGCCCGCGGCGGTACTCCCCCCGCAGGACGTTGTCGAGCAGTCGCAGGAACACCGCGTCGCGCAGCAGGCTGCGGCGCAGGCCGTGGGGATCGAGGCCGCCGGCGCCGGCTCGGATGGGGGTGTGCTCCATCAGCCCAGGTTCACGCACGGACGGCACCCCCGAGGCGAGGGCGGTCGCTGCCGTGGATCGTGGTCGCCGGTGTCGCGCTGTGGAGGAGTGCCATGCAGGCACAGTGACAGCGCTGCGACGGCGGCGCTAAACACTCTGCATACAGAATGTCAGGCCGCCGCCACAGGGCTCACCTCCGGTCGGACTTCGCGTCCCCGGTGAGGACCGAGAGCGGTTGGGTGACGTCCTCGAGCCCCTTCCGCGCGGCGTCGACCCCGAATATCAACGCCACCACGCCGCCGCCGATCATCACGGCAGAACCGAGCAAGTACCCCCAGAACAGCGGCTCCCGGGATGACCCGTCGCCGATGAAGGCACCGTAGATGGCCGGTGCGACCGCACCGAAGATCTGCGCCAGGGCGAAGAAGTACGAGATGGCCTGCGACCGCAGCTCGAGCGGGAAGATCTCGCTGACGGTCAGGTAGGCGCTCGATGCCCCGGCCGAGGCGAAGAAGAACGACACGCACCAGAACGCGACCTGCACCGTCGCCGAGATCGCGTCCGCCCGGAACAGGAACGCGGACGTGGCGAGCACGAGGCCGGACACCAGGTACGTCAGGAAGATCATCTGGCGACGACCCCAGGTGTCGAAGAAGCGTCCCAGGATGATCGGGCCGAGCAGGTTGCCGATCGCGAACGGGAAGAAGTAGACCGCCGTCTCCGCCGTCTTCAGGCCGAAGAAGTTCGTGAGCACCAGGGCGTAGGTGAAGAAGATCGCGTTGTACAGGAACGCCTGGGTGATCATCATCGTCGCGCCGACGAGCGTCCGGGTCGGGTACTGCTTCAGCAGCACGCGCGCGATGGCCAGGAACCCCACGCGGTCGGTCGGCGTGACCGTCATCGCCTTCGACTGGTCGACCTCGGGCAGCGGCTTGCCGGTCGCCTTCTCCACCGACGCCTCGATGCGGGAGACGGTCGCCTCGGCCTCTTCCTCGCGCCCGTGCGTCATCAGCCACCGCGGACTCTCCGGGATGTGGCGTCGCAGGAAGATGATCGCGATGCCGAGCACCGGGCCGAGGAAGAAGCCGATGCGCCAGCCGATGTTCTCGGCGAAGTAGGACGTGTCGAGCAGGTAGATGTTCGCGAACGCGCCGAGCGCGGCACCACCCCAGTACGTGCCGTTGATGGCGATGTCGACGTGCCCGCGGTACTTCGCTGGGATGAGCTCGTCGATCGCCGAGTTGATCGCCGCGTACTCGCCGCCGATGCCCAGCCCCGCGACGAACCGGAAGGCCGCCAGGAACCAGAAGTCCTGCGCGAGGCCCGCGATGCCCGAACCGATCAGGTAGATCGCGAGCGTCAGGATGAACAGCTTGCGCCGCCCCAGCCGGTCGGACATGCGCCCGAACACCAGGGCACCGACGACCTGGCCGACCAGGTAGATCGTGCCGAGGGACGTCACCTGCTGCGTCGACAGGTTCAGGTCCGCCTGGAAACCCGCGTTCGAGACGATCTGGATCTCGAGACCGTCGAGGATCCAGGACACGCCGAGTCCGACGACGACGCTCCAGTGGAACCGGGTCCACGGCAAGCGGTCCATCCTGGCGGGCACCAGGCTCTTGATGGTTGCGTTCGCGCTGCTCACGAAAGGGGACCGTACGCCGAGATCGCCGATGTGGTTCAGATGCGGAACGAGCAACCGGGGGCGGAGCCGGATCCCCCTACTTCGAATCCGGCTCCGTCGCCGGGATCTCAATGATCGCAAGTGCGATGGAAACCCACAAGCGGACGGGAGGCGCGGTGCGGGCCCGCCACGTGCCTCCAGTCCGACCCTGGTCGCCGTCGCGAACGCGGCGTAGCGTCGGAGAGGTGACCCGACCTGACATCCGCACGGTCGGCGAGCTCCGCACCTCTGGTCACGTCCAGAAGACGGTCCGCGCCGAGATCCGCGACAACCTGCTCACCGCCCTGCGCCAGGGCACCGATCCGTGGCCCGGCCTGCACGGCTTCGAGACCACCGTCATCCCCCAGCTCGAACGCGCCCTCATCGCCGGGCACGACGTCGTCCTGCTCGGCGAGCGCGGCCAGGGCAAGACCCGCCTGCTCCGCACCCTGCAGGGCCTGCTCGATGAGTGGACGCCGGTCATCACCGGCTCCGAGCTCGGCGAGCACCCGTACGAACCGATCACCACCGCCAGCATCCGGCGCGCCGACGACCTCGGCGACGCCCTGCCGATCAGTTGGCGACACCGCGACGACCGCTACGTCGAGAAGCTCGCGACGCCGGACACGAGCGTCGCCGACCTGATCGGCGACGTCGACCCGATGAAGGTCGCCGAGGGCCGCAGCCTGGGCGACCCGGAGACCATCCACTTCGGACTCGTCCCCCGCGGGCACCGTGGCATCGTCGCGATCAACGAGCTGCCCGACCTGGCCGAACGCATCCAGGTCGCGATGCTCAACGTGATGGAGGAGCGCGACGTCCAGATCCGCGGCTACGTGCTGCGGCTGCCGCTCGACGTGCTCGTCGTGGCGAGCGCGAACCCGGAGGACTACACGAACCGCGGCCGGATCATCACGCCGCTGAAGGACCGCTTCGGCGCCGAGATCCGCACGCACTACCCGATCGAGCTCGACGACGAGATCGCCGTCATCCGGCAGGAGGCCCAGCTGACGGCCGAGGTCCCCGACGCCCTGATCGAGATCCTCGCCCGGTTCACGCGGGCACTGCGCGGTTCGAGCGCCGTCGACCAGCGCAGCGGTGTGAGCGCCCGGTTCGCGATCGCCGGTGCCGAGACGGTGTCCGCGGCCGCGGTGCACCGCGCAGCTCGCCAGGGCGAGGACGAGGCGGTCGCGCGGCCGATCGACCTGGAGACCGCGGTGGACGTCCTCGGCGGCAAGATCGAGTTCGAGAACGGCGAAGAGGACCGTGCCGACGAGGTCCTCGAGCACCTGCTCCGCACCGCGACCGCCGAGACCGTGCGCTCCCGGTTCAGGGGTCTCGACTTCGCGGTGCTCGTGGACGCGCTCGACGGCGGCACGATGGTCACCACGGGCGAGCAGGTCAGCGCCCGTGCGTTCCTCGAAGGCCTGCCGTCGATCGGTGAGTCCGACCTGTACGACCAGGTGTGCGACCGGATGGGTGCCACGAACGACGGCGAACGCGCCGGCGCGATCGAGCTCGCCCTCGAGGGCCTGTTCCTGGCCCGGCGCATCAGCAAGGAGTCCGGCGGGGGCGAAGCCGTCTATGGCTAGGCAGAACCGGCGCCTGACGCGCGACACCCGGTACGGCCGGTACACCGACGGCCCCGACCCGCTCGCCGCCCCGGTCGACCTGGCCGAGGCGCTCGACGCCATCGGGCAGGACGTGATGGGCGGCACGTCGCCCGAGCGCGCGATGCGGGAGTTCCTGCGGCGCGGCGGCCGGACGCAGCGCGGTCTCGACGACCTGGCCCGCCGGGTGGCCGAACGCCGCCGCGAGCTGACGAGCAAGAACAACCTCGACGGCACCCTGCAGCAGGTGCGCGAGCTCCTCGACCAGGCGCTGCTCGCCGAGCGCGGGGAGCTCGCCCGCAACGTCGACCTCGACGACGGCGACCGTGCCCTGGCCGAACTGCAGCTCGACAGCCTGTCGCCCTCCCCCGCCGCCGCCGTGCAGGAACTCGGCGACTACGACTGGACGAGCCCGACCGCGCGGCAGAAGTACGACGAGATCAAGGACCTGCTCGGCCGCGAGGTGCTCGACCAGCGCTTCGCCGGCATGAAACAGGCGCTCGAGGGTGCCACCGACCAGGACCGGGCCGCCGTCAGCGCGATGATGCAGGACCTCAACGCCCTGCTCGAGGCGCACGCCCGCGGCGAGGACACCCAGCAGCAGTTCGACGACTTCATGGACCAGCACGGCGAGTACTTCCCGTCGAACCCCGCGAACGTCGACGAGCTGCTCGACGACCTGGCAGCCCGCACGGCCGCGGCGCAGCGCATGCGCAACTCGATGACCCAGGAGCAGCGGGACGAACTCGATGGCCTCGCCCAGCAGGCCTTCGGCTCCCCCGACCTGATGGAGCAGCTGTCCCAGCTCGACAGCACGCTGCGCGCACTGCGTCCCGGCGAGGACTGGGGCGGATCCGAGCGCATGGACGGCGAACAGGGCCTCGGCCTGGGCGACGGCACCGGAGTGTTCCAGGACATCGCGGACCTCGACGCCCTCGCCGACCAGCTCGCCCAGTCCGGACCGGGCTCGGAGCTCGACGACCTGGACCTCGACGCGCTGTCCCGGCAGCTCGGCGACGAGGCTGCGGTCGACGCGAAGACCCTGCAGCGCCTCGAGCAGGCGCTCCGGAACTCCGGGGCGATGCGCCGCGGTGCCGACGGGCAGCTCCGGCTCACCCCGAAGGCGATGCGGCAGCTCGGCAAGAGCCTGCTCAAGGACGTCGCCCAGCGGATGTCCGGTCGCCAGGGCGCGCGGGACCTCCGTCGATCGGGCGCCGCGGGCGAGCCCTCGGGGGCGTCGCGGGAGTGGGCGTTCGGCGACACCGAGCCGTGGGACATCCCCCGCACGATCACGAACGCCGTCGTGCGGACGGCGGCGAGCGGACGACAGGGAGCCGGCGTGCGCCTGAGCATCGAGGACGTCGAGGTGCAGGAGACCGAGGCCCGCACCCAGGCCTGCGTCGCGCTGCTCGTCGACACGTCGTTCTCGATGGCGATGGAGGACCGCTGGGTGCCGATGAAGCGCACCGCCCTGGCGCTGCACACCCTGGTGTCGACCCGGTTCCGCGGCGACGACCTGCAGCTCATCGCCTTCGGTCGCGAGGCCGAGGTGATGGACGTCGAACAGCTCGTCGGCCTGGACGCGATGTGGGACAAGGGCACGAACCTGCACCACGCCCTGCTGTTCGCCAACCGGCACTTCCGGAAGCACCCGACGGCCCAACCGGTGCTCCTCATCGTCACCGACGGCGAGCCGACGTCGCACCTCGAGCCGAACGGGCAGGTCTGGTTCGACTACCCGCCCGACCCGGTGACGATCGCGCTGACCGTGCGGGAGCTCGAGAACGCCGGACGCCTCGGCGCCCAGACGACGTTCTTCCGGCTCGGCGAGGACCCGGGGCTCGCCCGGTTCATCGACGCGATGGCGAAGCGGGTGGACGGCAGCGTCGTGGCGCCGGAGAACGACGACCTCGGGGTCGCCGTGGTCGGCTCGTACCTCGGCTCGCGTCGCGGGGCCGGCGGCGCGCTCTTCCGCGACGACTGGGGGCTCTGAAGCCCACACGAGACGGACGGGAGGCCCGTGGCGACACCGCCACGGGCCTCCAGTCCGTCCCTGGGTGCGTCTAGAACAGCGGCCAGGGCACGGCGGGGCCGTGACCGGGCGGCGGCGGGAAGATCCCGACGGCGCGCAGGGCCGCGCAGCGCGCCCGGAGCGTGTCGATCTCCTGGTCCGTCAGGTGCTCGGCGAGCTCGTCGCCGAGACCGCCGCGCAGGGCTTCGGACAGCCGGTCGAGGCCCTCGAGCTCGTCCGGCCCGAGCGGCTCCCCGATCCAGCCCCACAGGACCGTCCGGAGCTTGTGCTCGACGTGGAAGGTGAGCCCGTGGTCGACGCCGAAGCGGTGGCCGTCGGGCATCGCGAGCACGTGCCCGCCCTTGCGGTCGGCGTTGTTCACGACGACGTCGAAGACGGCCATCCGGCGCAGGGCCTCGGAGTCCTCGTGCACGAGCGTGACGGGCTGGTCGTGTTCGTCGATGGCCTCGAGCACGGGCAGCCAGGGCGAACCGTCCGCCTCGGCGAGCTCCGGCGCCACCAGGTCGACGGCGTCCTGCTCGGGGTCGACGTCCTGCCAGCGCTGCACCATGCCGGGACCGAACGGACCGTCACCCATCCACGTGGGTGGGACGACACCCCAGCCGAACGCCTCGGAGACCAGGTGCGCGGCGATCTCTCGGCCGGCGAGCGTGCCGTCCGGGAAGTCCCACAGCGGGCGCTCGCCCTCGATGGGCTTGTAGACGACGGTCGCGCCGTCGAGTTCGGCGAGGAAGGTGGCGTTGGACGCCTCACGGATGCGCGCCCGGACGGACAGCGAGCCGTCGCTCATGCGTCGCCGGGCGGACGACCGGCGGCGACGACCTCGCGCGTGCGCTCGACGAAGGCCCGGGCGGTACCGACCGGGATCTTCACCTGGAACAGCTCGGCGGGCTCGGGGATCTCGACGACGGCCTCGATCTCGATGCCGTCCTCGCTCTCCTCGGACACGATCTCGACCTCGTCGTCGATCGGGTACGCCTCGATGACGACCTGCGCGGTGGACGGGTCGAAGCCCAGGCTCAGGGCTCCCGCGCGGAACTCGGCCTCGACGGGCTGGTCGAGCGGCTCCGGGTCGCGGAGTTCGACGGGCACCGACGGCGGCACGCTGAAGCGGTTGTCGTCGACGGTCGCCACCTCGTCGAGGAGCTCGTCGATCTTGTCGGCGAGCACGGCGGTCTGCTCCTTCTCGAGCGCGACGCTGGTGACGCGCCGACCGGAGCGGGCCTGGATGTAGAAGGCGCGCTCACCCGGACGGCCGATGGTGCCGACGACGAGGCGGTCCGGCCAGTCGAAGCCGTGGACGATGGTGGGCATACCCGCATTGTAGGAGCGCTCGGCTCCGGCCGTTCAGGGTCCGGCAGGACCCGCGGGCGCGTCGGGCGCCGGACGCCCGGTGCCGGTGTGCGCATCGGGTTCCGGATGGCCCGCGCCGCCGCCGACCGCGGCGTCCCCGCTGGGTGCCGGGGCGGTGCGCAGCCAGGACAGGTCACCGGACTCGGTGTTCGTCGCGACGACCTCGGGGCGGTGCTCGCCGTAGCGCACGACGGACACCGAGGCCGGCCCGACGCCGATGCGCTGGAACAGGTCCAGGTGCATGCCGAACGCGTCGGCGAGGACGCTCTTGATGATGTCGCCGTGGCTCACCGCGACCCAGACGGCGCCGGGTCCGTGCTCCGCCTCGACCTCGGCGTCGATGCGCCGGACGGCCGCGACGGCCCGGGACTGCATCGTCTGCATGGACTCACCGCCGGGGAACACGACGGCGCTCGGGTTCGCCTGCACCGTGCGCCAGAGGGGCTCCTTCGCCAGGTCGGCGAGCTTCCGGCCCTGCCACTGCCCGTAGTCGGCCTCGGTGATCGCCCGCTCGATCAGCGAGGCGGGTGCCCCGGTCTGCCGGTCCGTCTGCCGGTCGAGGATCGCGCGGGCGGTCTGCCGGCAGCGCTCGAGCGGACTCGACACGACGGCGACGACGGGCACCGCGGCGATGCGCTCCGCGGTCCGCTCGGCCTGGGTGCGGCCGACGGCGTCGAGTCGCACGCCGGCGGTGCGTCCGGCCAGGACGCCGGTGGCGTTCGCGGTGGTGCGTCCGTGACGGACGAGGAGGACGGTCGCCATGCGCCCGATCCTAAGCGCGGGACGCGGTCGCCCTTGACGGGCCGCCCAGGGACCGATCAGATGGGGGCATGGCCGGGCGGCATCGACTCGCACTCTTCGCCACGTCGACGGTGACCGGGTTCGGGATCGCGACGTGGATCACCCGGACGCCCGCGATCCGCGACGAGCTCGGTGCCTCGATCGAGGCGATGGGCCTCGTCCTGCTCGGGCTGTCGATCGGGTCGATGATCGGGATCCTCGGCGCCGGGGGCTGGTGCGACGGACCGGCAACCGCCCATTGATCCTGCTCGGGGGCGCGCTGCCCGTCGTCGGCATGGTGCTCGTCGCGCTGCTCGCCCCGGCGCAGGTCGCCGCCGGGGTCTGGGTCGGGCTGTTCCTGATCGGCTTCGGGGCGGGAGTCGCCGAGATCGGGCTGAACGTCGAGGCCGCCGCGGTCGAACGGCAGATCGGACGACCGGTCGTGCCGGTGCTGCACGCCTGCTTCAGCCTCGGCAGCGTGGTCGGTGGGGCCGTCGGCATCGCCATGACGGCGGTTCGCACGCCGGTCGGGGCGCACCTGCTCGTCGGCGCCGCGGTGATGGCCGCGCTGGCGGTGTTCGCGGCGCTGAACCTGCGGCCGGTGCCCCGTGACGCACCGGCAGATGCGCCCGCCGATGCCCCGGGAACCCGCAAGGGAACCCGCCGCTCCGTCCTCACCGTGCAGCTCGCCATGATCGCCGTGATCACCCTGGCGATGGCATTCGCCGAGGGTGCCGCGAGCGACTGGCTCCCGCTGCTGATGACCACCGACCACGACGCGCCCGAGTCCGTCGGGTCCCTCGTGTTCACCGGGTTCGCCCTCGCCATGCTCATCGGTCGTGCGGCCGGCACCCCGCTCGTCGCCCGGTTCGGTCGCGCCCCGGTCGTCCGGGTCTGTGCCGCGGTCGGTGCGGTGGGGGTCCTGCTCGTCGTACTGTCACCGAGTCCGATCGTCACCGCGGCGGCCGCCGGCGTCTGGGGGCTCGGCATCGCCCTCGGGTTCCCGCTGTCGATCTCCGCCGCGGGCGACCACCCCACCGACGGCGACCGCCGAGTGTCGGTGGTGGCCACCGCCGGGTACATCGCGTTCCTGGTGGGGCCGCCGCTGCTCGGGTTCGTCGGGGAGCACCTCGGCCTGCAGACGGCGATGCTCGTGCCCCTCGTCCTGCTGGTCGCGGCGTTCCTGGTCGCCCCGGCGACGCGGGGACAGGACACCGGTCGGACGATCGAGCCGTCGGAACCGGCGCGTCGGCCGTCCGGTCGGTAGCGTCTCCGGCATGCCGTTCTTCCGCGACGCTCCGCGCCCGACCACCCCAGCCGCTCCGTCCAGGGTCCAGGCCGCGTGGTCCGACTCCGCCGGGCACTTCGCGACCCGGTGCCTGCAGCTCATCATCGTCGTGGTGGTCGTCGCCGGCGTCGTCTGGGCGAGCAACATCCTCAGCGTCGTCACGATCCCGGTGCTCCTCGCGCTCATCATCGCGTCGGCCATGCACCCGGTGGTGTCGTGGCTCCGCAAGCACCGGGTGCCGTCCGTGCTGGCCACCCTCGCGGTGCTCATCGGCGTCCTCGCGATCCTGGGACTGATCGGCTGGCTCATCGTCGTCGCCGTCGAGAACCAGTGGGCGCAGCTGCAGAAGTCGGCAGTCGACGGGTTCCAGCAACTGCAGGAGTTCGCGAAGAACCTGCCGTTCTCGATCTCGGACAAGCAGATCGACGACGCGGTCGCGTCGGCGTCCGACTTCGTCACGAGCGCGCAGTTCGGCTCCGGTGCCCTCGCTGGTGCCTCGGCCACCGCGAACTTCCTGACCGGGCTCGTCCTGATGATCGTCGTGCTGTTCTTCTTCCTGAAGGACGGCCCGAGCATCTGGGAGTTCCTGCTCCGCCCCTTCACCGGTGAGCGCTACGCCCGAGCACGTCGCGTCGGCGACCGGGTCGTCTCCACCCTCGGCGGGTACGTCCGCGGCACCGCCACGGTCGCGGCGGTCGACGCGATCGGCATCGGAGTCGGCATCGCCATCGTCGGCGTCCCGCTCGCCCTGCCGCTGGCCGTCATCGTCTTCATCACCGCGTTCATCCCGATCGTCGGTGCCACCGCCGCCGGCATCCTCGCCGCCCTGGTCGCGCTCGTGGCCCTCGGTCCGGTGCAGGCACTCATCGTGATCGGCATCGTGGTGCTGGTGAACCAGCTCGAGGGCAACCTGCTGCAGCCCGTCCTGATGGGGCGCACCCTCAAGCTGCACGGCCTCGTCATCCTGATCGGGCTGACCGCCGGCACCGTCCTCGCCGGCATCACCGGCGCGATCATCTCGGTGCCGCTGATCGCCGCCGCCTGGGGCGCGATCCTGGTGTGGGACGGCCCGAACACCCCGGCCCGTCCGTGGCGGAAGAAGCGCAACGAGGACGTCACCGCGCACGAGCTGCCGCAGGGCTGATCCGCAGCGCCGATGGGCAGGGCGCGTTGCGGACATCCGCTTCGCGCAACGGCCTTCCACCCAGCAGGATGGAGGAGTGCTCGTCTCCATCGTCTACATGAGCCGTGCCGTCGTCCCCTTCGACGACCAGGCCATGGCGGTGCTGCTCGCGGAGTCCCGGCTGCGCAACGAAGCGCTCGGGGTCTCCGGGCTCCTGCTCGCCAAGGGCGGCCGGTTCATGCAGCTGCTCGAGGGGCCGGCGTGGAGCGTGCAGGACCGGTACGACGTCATCGCGAAGGACCGACGGCACGGTGAGGTGAAGTCACTCGTGCGCGAGGAGATCGAGCGCCGACGGTTCGACGGCTGGTCGATGGCCTACCGTGCGCTCGACGACTCGGACATCCGGTCCGAAGCGGGCTTCAGTCCCTTCCTGTCCGGCACGATGGACTTCCCGCGCTCGTTCGACCGGACCAGTGCGGCCTGGCTGCTGAAGTGGTTCCGCGACCGCGAGCTGCACGACCTCTGAACCGACGCCGCACGCCGTCGCCAGGTCAGCCTTCGCCGAACGCGTCCTCGACGACGTCGAGCAGCCGGTCGCGGTGCTTCGGGTCCGCCGTCGCCGCGATCACCACGCGCCACATCGTCTCCACGGCCGGCATCAGGTCGGTGCGCCGCGTCCGGACGTCGGACACGAGCTGCACGCCCGTGAAGTAGGGCACCACCGTCGACCCGAGCTGCTCCGCGGTCAGGTCCGTCCGGAGTTCCCCGCTCGCGACCGCCAACCGGAACACGTCGACGATCCCGCCGATCCACTGCTCGTAGAAGCTCAGCGTCGCGGTCTGGAACTCGCCGCGCTCCAGCGACAGCCGGATCCCCGCCCGCACGATCGGGTCGGTCCGGAGCAGGTCGGCGATGCCGTGCGACGCCCCGACCAGCGCGGCGACCGGCGAGCTGTCGGTGTGGCTGACGACGTCGAAGGTGCGGGCGTTCTGCTCGCCGATGACGCCGAGCGCCAGGGCGAGCTTCGTCGGGAAGTGGAAGTGCAGCGTTCCCTGCGAGACGCCCGCCGCGCGGGCGATGCCCGCGATCGTCGCGCCGGCGAAGCCGACGCGGTCGAACTCCTCCGCCGCGGCCACCAGGATCTGCTCACGTCGTTCCACGGGACCAGTCTCACAGTCTGGAGGGACGGGGCGGGCCCGCACCGCGCCTCCAGTCCGAGGGGTGGTGCGGCTCAGGCCGCGTGCCGGCCGAGCGTGATGCGCTCCTCGGGCAGGTCCTGCAGGTCGCGCCCACGGAACCAGCGGAGCAGCCAGTCGGCGGGCGTGCCCGCCACCCCGGTCGGCAGACCGGTGCGGTCGCTGAGGAAGGTGCTGAATCCGGGCTCGTCACGGAGTTCGTCCCCGGTCGGGCTGCCGAACGCCATCGCCCAGCCGTCGAACCGACGCGTGCTGATGGACTCACGCGACAACGACTTCACGCCGGTGTGCCGCGGGTCGCGCTCGATCGCGGCGAAACGGTCCTCGACGCTCCAGACCGGACCCTCGAGCACCTGCATGAAACGGCCGCCCTTGGCGAGCAGGAGCCCGGAGACGCCGAGCGCGTGGTTGCGGAGCCGCGCCTCACGCAGCATGGCGACCAGCTGGTCGTCGGTCAGGTCGTCGACGGCGACGGACATGTAGACGAGGGAGGTGAGGGAGGTCATCCCTTGCAGTCTGGGTCGTGGTGAGCGGCACGGTCAACGCGTCGTCCGCACACCGCACCGGACGGTGCGGCATGCGGACGACGGGCGGGGTGTCGGGTGTCGGGTTTCGCGTTTCGGGTTTCGGGTTTCGGGTTTCGGGTTTCGGGTTTCGGGTTTCGGGTTTCGATCAGGTGAGGGCGAGCAGGTTGTTGACCTGTTCGTTGACCCCGGTCAGCGTCGCGATCGGCTTGCCGTTCGCGTAGACATCGTCGAAGGCGGGCTGCAGCAGGGCCTGCACGTCGGCGGGGTTCTTCGTGACCGGGAACAGGAACGTGGTGTCCTCCTCGACCTGCCGGGTGAACGCCGAGACGTCGAGCCCGCGCTTCCGGAACGACGCCACGGCAGCCTCGGTGCCGGCGGGACGGGCGGGGAACACGATCCCGCTCTCACCGACGATCCGCTGGGCCTCGTCGCTGCCCAGGAACGCCACCCACTTCGCGGCGGCCTCGGGGTCCTTCGCCTGCTTCGTGATCGAGTCGCCGAGCCCGTTGAACATCGACGCACGGTGACCCGACGGGCCGATCGGGGTCGGAGCGACCGCGACGTCGAGGTCCTCCATGCCGAGGTAGGAACCGATCATCCACGAGCCGTTGAACGACAGCGCGCACTTGCCGGCGCCGAGCTGGACCTCGGGCCCGGTCGTGGTGGAGAACACCCCGTACTTCGCCATGTAGCCCTTCTCGGCCAGCCGGTAGTACCAGGCGAGGGTGTCCTGCACGACGCGCTCGTCGTAGCGGAACTTGTCGCCCCAGGGGTTCTCGTTCGTGTAGAACCAGTCGACCGATCCGGTGAACGGTGACCACTGGGTCTGGCCGAAGCCGTCGCCGCCCGAGCCGTTCGACGAGATCCCGTAGACGGCGACGTCATCCTTGTCGAAGCCGTCCTCGTCGCCGCGTCGGCCCTTCGAGTCGACGGTCAGCCGCGCGAGCATCCGTTCGAACGTGCCGCCGTCCTCCGGGTTCCACTCGAGCGACCCGAGCTCCTCGGCAGAGACGCCGGCCTTCGCCATCGCCTTCCGGTCGTAGAACATCGCGACGGTGTCCCAGTCCTTCGGCGAGCCGTAGCGGTGGCCGTCCTGGCCCTTCCACAGTTCGGCGAGCCCGGACTGGTAGTCGTCGTCCCGGATGCCCTTCGTGGCGTCGAGTTCGTCGAGCTTGTAGAGCACGTCGAGGTCGGCGTACTGCGGGAACTTCGTCAGGTGGTCGGTGAAGACGTCGGGCGCGGTGCCGGCGATGAAGCCCGCGGTGAGCTTGGTCCAGTAGTCGTTCCACCCGAGCTGGGTGATCTTCACGGTGATGTCCGGGTTCGCGCGGTGGAACGCGTCGGCGACGGCCTGGTACGCGGGCTGCTGGTTGGCGTCCCAGAGCCAGTAGCTCACGGTGCGCGCACCCGACCGGTTCGTCGTGCGGCGACCGGGCGACGAGCAGGCGGCGAGCGCGCCGAGGGCCAGGGCGGAGGCGCCGCCGGCGAAGAGCGTGCGGCGGGTCAGTTGGTTCGTCATGGTGTTCGTCCTGTCCGACAGCCGGGTCACTTGATCCCGGAGAAGCCGATGGAGTTGACGATCCGCTTGGCGAAGACGCCGAACAGCAGGATCATCGGGAGCGCCGCCACCAGGGTCGCGGCCATGAGCCCGGCCCAGTCGGTGCCGGACTGCGGGGTCTGCGACTTGAAGACGCCGAGCGCGACGGTCAGCACCCGCGAGCTGTCGGTGTACGACACCATGAGCGGCCAGAAGTAGTCGTTCCAGCTCGTGATGTACGTCAGCACGGCGAGGGTGGCGATCGGTGCCGCCGCCATCGGGATGACGAGCCGGAAGAACACGCGGACCTTCCCGGCGCCGTCGATGAGCGCAGCCTCTTCGACCTCCTTCGAGATGCCGAGGAAGAACTGCCGCAGGAAGAACACCGCGAACGGGGTCATGAACATCGTCGGCAGGGCGATGCCGAGCAGGTTGTCGACGAGCCCGAGCTGCTTGATGAGGGTGAAGTTCGGCAGCAGCGTGAAGATCGCCGGGACCATCAGCCCGGCCAGGAACACCCCGAACACCTTGTCGCGACCGGGCCAGCGCAGCCGGGCGAAGGCGTAGGCGGCCGCTGCCGAGAAGAACACCTGGCCGACCGTGACGAGCGTCGACACCAGGATCGAGTTGAGCAGGTACCGCCAGAAGTTCAGCGCGGCGCCGGAGCCGCCCTGCGCCAACGCCTCTTCGGTGGACTGCAGGCCGAAGACCCGCTCGAACCCGCCCAGGCTGAACCCGACGGGCAGCAGCGAGGTGGGGTCGGAGTTGATCGCGGTGTTCGACGACAGCGCGGTGCGCAGGATCCAGTAGAACGGGAACAGGGTGACGACGATGACGAGGATCATCGCGACCCAGGCGAGCACCCGGCCGAGCGACGGGCGACGACGGTGGCCAGCGCCCATGCGCGGCGGGCGGGACGTGGTGACGGAACGGGTGAGTGTCGTGGTCATGGCGCTTCCGTTCAGTCCAGGTCGGACTCACCCGAGCGGGTGAGGCGGTACTGGATGATCGTGATGATGCTGAGGACGATGAGGAGCGCGACCGAGACCGCGGACGCGTAGCCGAACTGGAACCGGCCGAACGCCAGGTTGTAGATGTAGTTCTGCACGACGTTCGTGGCGTTCGCGGGGCCGCCCTGCGTGGTGACGGCGACGGTGTCGAACACCTGGAACGACCCGATCACGGTGATGATCAGCACCAGGGACAGGATCGGGCGGAGCAGCGGCACCGTGATGCGCCAGAACATCTTCCACTCGCTCGCACCGTCGATGCGTCCGGCCTCGTACACGGTCTCGGGCAGCGACTGCAGGCCGGCGAAGATGAGCAGTGCCGTGTAGCCGACGTGCCGCCAGACGTTGATGAGCGCGATCGACGGGATGCCCCAGACGTCGCTCTGCAGGAACGGGATGCGGTCGAGCCCGAGTGCGGCGAGCATCTCGTTGCCGATGCCGAGCTGGGTGTCGAGGATCCAGAGCCAGACCAGGGCGGCGACGACGTTCGACACCAGGTACGGCGCGAGCACGATGCCGCGCACGAAGGTCGACTTCGTCAGCCGGTGCATCATCACGGCGATGAACAGCGCGACGACGGTCTGGATGACGATGTTGATGAGCACGTACTCGACGGTCACCACCATCGAGTGCCAGAAGATCGAGTCCTGCACCAGGCGGGCGTAGTTCTGCAGGCCGGTGAACTCGGGCTCGGTGAGCAGGTTGTACGACGTGAAGCTCAGGTAGATGCCCCGCACGGTCGGCCAGGCGAGGAACACCGCGAACCCGACGGCTGCCGGGGCGATGAAGACGAGCGCGAGCCACAGGTCGTTCCTGGGGCGGCGCCGTGGTGCGGTGGTGCGGGCACGGGCGAGGTCGGCGGACCGACTCCTCCGTCTCGTGCTGGCGGTCGTCAAGGGTGACGACACAGGGCTCTCGGTTGCCATCGCGACTCCTTCGTCTGCGGTGGACTGACGTGCAGCAGTCCGTGAGCCGGGAATCTACACGTGGGGACCACTGCTGGCAAGAGGCTCTTTTCGGGCCATCGACGGGGTTGTCACGTGTAGACAGGGTGTGTCAGGATGGCGCTCGATCGCATCGGAGCGACCCGCTCGGCGACGCATCCCACACCCCTGGAAAGGTCACTGATGATCTCTGTCGGAATGGTCGGCGCGGGCCAGTTCGCCCCCCAGTTCGCCAAGCTGTTCAAGCTCCACCCCGACGTGGACCGGGTCTACGTCACGGACCTCGTCGACGAGCGCGCGTCCGAACTCGTCGAGACGCAGCACCTCGACGGCACGTTCCCGGACTTCGACGCCGTCCTCGCCTCGGACGTCGACGCCGTCGCGATCTTCACGCAGCGCTGGACCCACGGGCCGCTCGTGGTCAAGGCCCTGCGCGCCGGCAAGCACGTGTACTCCGCCGTGCCGATGGCGATCTCCGTCGACGAGATCCGCGACATCATCCAGGCGGTCCGCGAGACCGGCCTGACCTACATGATGGGCGAGACGAGCTACTACAACCCCGCGACGGTGTTCGCCCGCAAGCAGGTCGCCGCCGGCGCCTTCGGCCGGGTGTTCTACGCCGAGGGTGACTACGTGCACGACATGGACCTCGGCTTCTACGCCGCGTACCAGTACAGCGGCGGCGACGAGTGGAAGCGCACCGCCAGCTACCCGCCCATGCTCTACCCGACGCACTCGGTCGGCGGGGTCCTCGGCGCGATCCCCGGGCACGCGGTCAGCGTCAGCTGCATCGGCGTCAAGGACGACCGCGGCGACGGCGTCTTCGACAAGGACGTCAGCCAGTTCGACAACGACTTCTCGAACGCCACTGCCCTGTTCGAGCTCGACAACGGCGGGGTCATGCGCATCAACGAGATGCGTCGCGTCGGCTACCCGTCGCACATCCGTGAGTCGCGCTTCCGCTACTTCGGCACCGAGGCCAGCTTCGAGCAGCTCGCGAAGACCAGCGTCTGGCAGGACAAGGAGGACTCGTACGACATCAGCGACAAGATCGACACCCAGGCGACGATGTCCCTCGACGACCCGCGCCTGGCCGACGTCGACCCGTCCCTGCGCGACGCGTTCGTCTCCGGCTACGCCGAGGTGCACGACACCGACCGTCTGCCCGCCGAGTACGACGGTGTGCCGACCGGGCACGAGGGCAGCCACCAGTTCCTCGCCGACGACTTCGTCCGTGCCGTCGTCGACCGGACCCTGCCGCCGGTGAACGCCTGGACCGCCGCGCGCTTCACCCTGCCGGGCATCATCGCCCACCAGTCCGCGCTGCAGGGTGGCGCCCGCCTCGACGTGCCGGACTTCGGTGACGCCCCCGAGACGGCGAGCGCACCGACGACGGCAGGCAGCACGTCGTCGGCTACGATCGCGTCCGAGTAACACGTGTCGTTCGGGTGCCGGTCCGTCGTGGGCCGGCACCCGAACGACGCTCCCGGACCCGACGAAGGTGGCACCCGTGACCGTCCCGACGAACCCCAGGGCGGTCACCCGTGCGGACGTCGCCCGCTACGCCGGGGTCAGCACCTCCGTCGTCAGCTACGTCGTGCACGACGGACCGCGCCCCGTCGCCGCCGCCACCGCCGCCCGGGTGCGCGAGGCCATCCGGGTCCTCGGCTACCGCCCGAACGCGAGCGCCCAGGCCCTGCGCACCGGCTCGTCGAAGATGCTCGGCCTGATCGTGCCCGAACTCGACAACCCGTTCTGGTCCGAGCTCGCCGTCGCCGTCACCCACGCCGCCGCTGCACGCGGCTACGACGTCCTGCTCGCCAACAGCGACGGCGACGCCGCCCAGGAACGCGAACGGCTCCGCAGCCTGTCCGCCCGCCAGGTCGACGGCATCATCGTGACGAGCATCATGACCCACCCGGACCTGTCGACCGTCACCGACCCAGGCCTGCCGATGGTCCTGCTCAACACGTTCTTCGAGGTCCCCGAGTACGCCAGCATCGGCGTCGACGCCCTGCGCGGCGCCCTCGACGGCACGCAGCACCTGGTCGAGCACGGCTACCGCTCGATCGGCCTCGTGATGGGGCACACCGGCTCGATGGAGCTCCGCGAGCAGGGCTGGATGCGCGCCCTGCGCCAGGCCGGCCTGCCCGACGGCCCCATCGTCCGCACCGACTTCACCCGGCGCGGAGGCTACGAAGCCGGCCTCCGCATGTTCGCCGACGAGACCGGCCCCCGAGCCGTCTTCGTCAGCTCCGACATGCAGGCGATCGGCGTGATGCGCGCACTGTGGGAACTCGGTCTGCGCGTCCCCGAGGACGTCGCGATCGTGTCGTTCGACGGCGCGGCCGAGGCGGACTACACGAACCCGCAGCTCACCACGGTCCGGCAGCCGATCGAGACGATGGCGGTCGCCGCGGTCGACCGCGTGCTCGGCCTCGACGCCGACAACCAGTGGCACCGCGACCTGGTCCCCGCCGAGTTGGTCCTCGGCGCGAGTTGCGGGTGCGACGTGCGTCGCTGACGCACCCACCGACGGCCTGGGGGCCCACGCCGCCGGTTCCGGACCGACGCGCCAGCGGCGGGCCGGCCGTGCCGGTGGGGAGGCGCGGGGCGGGGACGCCACGGGCCTCCTGTCCGTCAGCCGGTCGCGTTCAGGACACCGGCTCCATGACGGCGCGGAGGCGTGCGGTCGGGATGCGCTGCTGCGCATCCACGGTCACGGCGGCAGCTTCGACCGCCTCGCCGGTCTCGGCGTCGACGAAGCGCAGGTCCGACGCTCGCTCGGACGGGCGGTGCCGGTCGGCCCAGCCGCCGAGGGCGAGCAGCACGAGCGACAGGTCGCGGCCGGCGTCGGTCAGGACGTACTCCTCGCGGGCACGTGCCCCCTCGGGCTTGTAGGTCGTGCGCTCGAGCACTCCCCCGTCGACGAGTGAGGCCAGGCGTGCGGTCAGGACCTCGCGCGGGATGCCGAGGCTCTGCTGGAACTGGCTGAAGCGGGTCGAGCCACCGACGGCGTCGCGGACGATCATGAGCGTCCACTTCTCGCCGAGGACGTCGAGGGAGCGTGCGATGGGGCAGCGCTCGTCGCCGCCGAGGATGCCGAGCATGCGTTCATCCTAGCTGGGTTCGATTTCCGGACACAACGTGCTAGGTTCGGTTTCCGTACTCACCTTCTCTTCTCTGGAGCACTCATGACCGACCTCACCAACGCCGTCGTCCTCGTCACCGGAGCGAACGGCGGCCTCGGCGCCGAGTTCGTCCGCCAGGCCCTGGAGCGTGGCGCCACCAAGGTCTACGCGACCGCCCGCAACCCCCGCACCTGGGACGACGAGCGCATCGTCCCGCTCGCCCTCGACGTCACGAGCCAGGAGAGCGTCGACGCCGCGGCCCGCACCGCAGCCGACGTGACCGTCGTCGTGAACAACGCCGGGATCGCCGGCTCCGACCCGCTCGTCGACGTCTCCGTCGAAGAGGTCGAGCGCATCTTCGCCACCAACGTCTTCGGTGCACTCCGCGTCGCCAAGGCCTTCGCCCCCTCGATCGCCAACGGTGCGCTGATCGACGTGCACTCCGCCCTGAGCTGGGTCGCCCTCGCCGGCGCGTACTCGGCGTCGAAGGCCGCGTTCTGGTCGATCACGAACTCCCTGCGTCTCGAGCTCGCACCCCAGGGCACCCAGGTCGTCGGCGCCCACCTCGGCTACACCGACACCGGCATGATCGCCGACCTCGACGTCGAGAAGTCCGACCCCGCCGACATCGTCCGGTCGATCTGGGACGCGGTCGAGGCCGGCGAGCACGAGGTCCTCGCCGACCAGGTCAGCCGCGATGTCCGTGCCGGCCTGAGTGCCCCGCTCACCGCGCTCTACCCGATGCTCGCCAGCGCCTGAGGCCGGTTCTCTTCGGGACGGTGACGGTTCTGGTTCACGAACACCCGGGTTCCTGAACCAGAACCGTCACCCGCCCCGGTCAACTGCCCGTTCCCCGCCGGTACGCTGACCCGATGACGGCGGGGGAAGCGTTCGGTCAGCGGCGCAGCGGGTGGACATCGGCAGGGCGCACTGCGGTCTTCTGGGCGACGGCAGCGCTCGGGACGTTCGCTGGCTTCGCCACGTGGTTCTGGCTGTACCTGGCGTCCGACGTCGACAACCGACGTTCAGCTGACGACTTCTCGCACCCGAACGAGGGCGCGCTGTCCCTCGGTCTCCCGGTGGTGGTGGTCGCGCATGTGATCGGTTTCTGCGTCCTGCTGCTGACCGCCCGGAGGGCACGTCGCGACCGCCGGTCGGCATCGTGGTTCGCCGCGGTCGCGCTGATCACGAGCTCGCTGGTCGGGATGATGGCGCTGATGCCCCTGACCGACGGCCACCTCCTGATGCCGTACCCGCTCCCGTTCGTGCCGTGAGTGCGGCGGGTCAACCGGCTGCGCCGCGGTCGGTGATCCGACGGTTCGTGGCGGTGATGGCGGCGCGCTCGTCGTCAGACAGGCCACCGGCGCGTAGGGTCCGGCTCAGCACCTCGCTCTTGCGCTCGATGTAGTCGTCGATGTCCTCGGCCTCGGTGGCTGCCCGGCGTTTCACGGCGGCGTACTCGTCGCGGAGCACCGGGTCGGCACGCAGCACGTCGCGGACGGCCAGGTGGTTCCGCAGCGCGAGCGACCCGGTCGTGACGACGTAGGTGTTCGTCGGGGCGAAGCGCTCCGGAGCCCGGAACGCCTGCCTGTCCGGGACGCCCAGTTCACCGCGCGGCTCGAAGCCGATCGTCGCCATCGCCGCCACTGCAGCCGGGACGTCGGCAGCGTCCACCACGATGTCGACATCGAGCACGGGCTTCGCTGCCAAGCCGGGCACGGACGTGCTGCCCACGTGCTCGATGCTCCGGAACGGCACGTCGGCGTCGTCGAGCGCGGCGGCGTACGCGTCGTGCAGCTGCCGGAACCGGTCGGGCCAGGCCGGTCGGTACTCGACGACCTCGATCACGGGGCCGGCGTCGGCGCGAGGAGCTGGAACATGACGTGGTCGCGCCAGACCCCGTTGATCTTGATGTACTCCGGCGCGAAGCCGTACCGGGTGAAGCCCGCCGACTCGAGCGCGCGCTGCGAGCCGACGTTCTCGGGCAGGGTCTCGGCCTGCACGCGGTGCAGACGGAGCACGTCGAACGCGTGATCGGCCGCCGCGCGGACAGCGCGGGACGCGTGGCCCTGGCGCGTGCGGTCGGCGCGGATCCAGTACCCCATCGCGCACGACTGCAGGGCGCCGCGGACGACGCCGCTCAGCGTGATCCGGCCGAGGAGTTCCCCGTCGGTCGACTCGATGACGAACGGCACCGCGTTGCCCGCGCGCTGCGTGGCGAGGGCCTGCGTGATGACGTCCCGCTGGCCGGACTCCGTGTAGTACGACGGCGCTCGGGCCGGTTCCCACGGTCGCAGGTGGTCGGCGTTCTCGGTGATGACCGCAGCCAGGACGGCCGCGTCGTCGAGGCGGAGTGGGCGCAACCGTGTGTCCATCGCGGAGGGTGTGGGATTCGAACCCACGAGACATCTCTGCCCACCTGTTTTCAAGACAGGCTCCATCGGCCGCTCGGACAACCCTCCAGTGACGCGACCACGTGGCGAGACGTGATCGCGTCCCGGGAAGTCTACCCGGGCCTCCAGGCAGGGTGCGCGCGAGCGCGGACTAACGGGGCAGGGAGTCGAGCGCCGCTGCCAGGCCGTCGTCGGTGATGCCGCCGGTGAGCTCGTTGCCGGCGTCGACGACGTCGTCGGGGGCCTGGCCCATGACGACGCCGCGACCGGAGGTCGAGGCCCAGCGGAGCATGTCGATGTCGTTGCGGCCGTCGCCCGCGGCGAAGACGCGGGAACGCGGGATGTCGAGCCACTCGCGGACGCGCTCCATCGCGGTGGCCTTCGTCACGCCCTCGGGAGCGATGTCGAGCCACGACGTCCAGCCGACGGAGTACGAGACCTTGTGCAGTCCCATCTGCTCGACGATCTGCAGGAAGTCCTCGGTGTCGTGGCCGGGCGAGATGACGACGACGCGGGTGGCCTCGACGCCGAGCAGCTGCTCGAACGGCACGTGCTCGCCCTCGACGGTCATCGTGTCGTCGGGGAAGTTGCCGGACAGCAGGAAGTGACCGGTCTCGTCCTCGACGCCGAACGCGGCGTTCTCGAGCGCGCCGTGGATGGTCTGCAGCACCTCGGACGGGTCGAACCGCTCGACGTGTTCGCGCACGTAGGAGCCGTCGGCGCGGCGGGCCAGGATGAGCGCACCGTTGGCGCACACCAGGTACTTCGGCCGGATGCCGAGGGTCTCGAGCAGGGGCACGGTCATGCCCTCGCTGCGGCCGGTCGAGAGCATGACTTCGTGGCCGGCGGCCTCGGCGTCACGCACGGCGGCGACCACCGCCTGCGTGATGACACCGTCCTCGCGCATGGTGGTGCCGTCGATGTCGAGCGCGACCAGCCAGCGCTTGGTGCGGGCGGGCGCGTCGGTGCCCGCGCCCTGCTCGGTGCCGTCCACGAACCGTCCCTGGGTGCTCATCGGGGCTCGATCACCTCGACGCCACCGAGGTAGGGGCGCAGGACCTCCGGCACGACGACGGAACCGTCGGCCTGCTGGTGCGTCTCGAGGATCGCGACGATCCAGCGGGTGGTGGCGAGGGTGCCGTTCAGGGTGGCGACCGGGGCGGTCTTGCCGCTCTCGGTGCGGTACCGGATGTCGAGGCGGCGGGCCTGGAACGTCGTGCAGTTCGACGTCGAGGTGAGCTCGCGGAACGTGCCCTGCGTCGGGACCCAGGCCTCGATGTCGTACTTCTTCGCCGCGCTCGTGCCGAGGTCACCGGCGGCGACGTCGATCACGCGGTAGTGGAGCCCGAGGTCCTGGAGCATCTGCTCCTGGTGGGCGACGAGGCGCTCGTGTTCGGCCTCGGCCTGGTCGGGGTGGACGTAGGCGAACATCTCGAGCTTGTTGAACTGGTGCACGCGGAGGATGCCGCGGTTGTCCTTGCCCGCCGAGCCGGCCTCGCGCCGGTAGCAGGTCGACCAGCCGGCGTAGCGGTGGGCCTGTCCTTCCTCGAGCGGCAGGATCTCGTCGGCGTGGAACCCGGCGAGGGCGACCTCGCTCGTGCCGGTCAGGTACAGGTCGTCGGCTTCGAGCCGGTAGACCTCGGCCGCGTGCTCACCGAGGAACCCGGTGCCGGCCATCGTCTCGGGGCGGACGAGCGTCGGGGTGATGAGCGGCTCGAAGCCGGCGGCGATCGCACGGTCGAGGCCGAGCGACATCAGCGCGATCTCGAGCCGGGCGCCCATGCCGCGCAGGAAGTAGAAGCGCGAGCCGGAGACCTTCACGCCGCGGGGGATGTCGATGATGCCGAGGTGCTCGCCGAGGTCGGCGTGGTCCTTCGGCTCGAAGTCGAACTCGGGCTTGGTGCCGACGGTGCGGAGCGTGACGAAGTCGTCCTCGCCGCCCTCGGGCACACCGGGGAGCACGACGTTGGGGATGCCGCGGACGACGGTGTTGAAGGTGTCCTCGGCCGCGGTGACGGTGGCCTGCGCCTCCTTCACCTTTGCGGCGAGGGCCTGGGCCTGCTGCACGAGCGCGGCCTTCTCGTCCTTCGGGGCCTTGGCGACGGTCTTGCCGAACGCGTTCTGCTCAGCGCGGAGCGACTCGAACGAGGTGATCGCACTGCGGCGGGCGGAATCGGCGGCGACGGCTTCGTCGACGACGGCCACGGAGGCACCACGCGCCTGCTGTGAAGCCTTGATGACGTCCGGGTTGTCGCGAAGCAGCTGTGGATCGATCACCGCCCCATCCTAGACGGGGGCAACCGCACGCAGCCTCGATCGGTAGCGTGGACGTATGTCGACCCCTTCGGAGACCGCGCCCGCGGACCAGGACGCCCTCCCCACCGAGCAGCGGACGGCCGCGGTGGTCTACAACCCGGTCAAGGTCCACCTGCCGACCCTCAAGCGCACGGTGCAGGAACACCAGCAGCAGGCCGGCTGGGCCGAGACCCTGTGGTTCGAGACCTCGGAAGAAGACCCGGGCGGCGGCATGGCCCGCGCGGCGATCGAGGCCGGTGCCGACGTCGTCGCGGCGGCCGGTGGTGACGGGACCGTCCGTGCGGTCGCCGAGGTCGTGCACGAGTCCGGTTCGACCCTGGCGCTGCTGCCGAGCGGCACCGGCAACCTGCTCGCGCGCAACATGAAGCTCCCCCTCGACGACCTGGCCGCGAGCGTCCGGACGATCTTCCACGGCGACGACCGCAAGATCGACTTCGGCATGCTCAAGGTCGAGCGCCCCGGCGGCGAGCGCGAACGCTTCGGCTTCCTGGTGATGGCGGGCCTCGGGCTCGACGCCCGGATGCTCGTGAACACCCGCCCCGAGCTGAAGAAGAAGGTCGGCTGGCTCGCCTACGTCGACTCGCTGTTCCGTTCGGTGCGCGACGCCAACGCGTTCGAGTTCCGCTACCAGCTGGACGACGACGGCAACCACTCGCTCCGGGCGCACTCGCTCATCGTCGGCAACTGCGGCATGCTGCAGGCTGGCGCGATCCTGCTCCCCGACGCCGAGATCGACGACGGCGTGTTCGACATCGCCGTGATGCGTCCCCGCGGGTTCTTCGGCTGGGTGCGGATCGGTGCGCGGGTGTTCTGGGAGAACGGGATCCTGCGGGCGTTCCGTCGGTCGAACCTGGGCAAGACCGCGGTCGGCAAGAAGATCGTCTCGAAGTCGCGCGAGGAACGACCCCTGCGCTACCTGCGCGGGCAGGAGTTCACGGCGCGACTCGAGCGGCCCGACGAGTTCGAGATCGACGGCGACCCGGTGGGCGAGGTCATCGCCTTCCGTTCGCGCATCGACCCGATGGGGCTCTCCGTGCGGGTGCCGGACCCGGCGGACGACCGCCACGGCTCGCGACAGGTGCCCTGACCCGGCCGATCGCTCCGTGCGAGGTTCCGTCGTCCGTGCGAGGTTCACGGGCTCTCACGGACTACGGAACCTCGCACCACACGATGTCACGGCACCGCGCCGCGCCGGCGCTACCGCGCCCCGGGCTCGCCCGACACGATCGCGCGCAGCCACTCCCGCGCCTCGACGAACGCGGCGTCCGAGTAGCGCGCGGGCACCTCGGGGCGGGCGCCGTCTGCACGCGGGTACGACCCGAGGAACGTCACGCGCGGGCTGAACCGGCGCAGGCCGAGCAGTGCGTCCGCGACCCGCTCGTCGCGCACGTGCCCGTCGAGGTCGATGACGAACCGGTAGCGGCCGAGCTCGTCACCGATCGGGCGTGACGACAGCAGCCCCATGTTGATGCCCCGCGTCGCGAACTGCTCGAGCATGTCGACCAGGGCGCCGGGGTGATCGGCAGGCAGCTCGACGATGACGCTGGTCTTGTCGGCGCCGGTCGGCTCGGGCAGCGCCAGGGTCTTCGACACGAGCACGAACCGGGTGACCGCCGAGGCGTTGTCCCCGATGGACGACGCGAGCACGACGACGTCGTGGTGGTCGGTGATGCCGGGCGGCGCGACGGCGGCGTCGGCGGTCGGGTTCGCCTCGAGCAGGGCGAGGGCCGCTGCGACGTTCGACGACGCCGGGATGTGGCCGTGGCCGGGCAGGTTCGCCTCGAGCCAGTTGTGGGTCTGGGCGTAGGCGACCGGGTGGGCGTTCACGGTGCGGACGTCGGCCAGGGTGGTGCCGGGTCGGGCGACGAGCACGAAGTCGACGGGGACCAGGTACTCCCCCACGATCCGCACGCCGGGGATCCGGGCCAGGGCGTCCTGAGTGGCGCTGACCCCACCGTCCACGCTGTTCTCGATGGCGATGACGGCCCCGATCGAGCGGCCGGACATGACGTCGTCCAGGGCCTCACCGACGTTGTTGACGCTCCGCCAGGGCTTGCCGGCGGCGGCCTCGACGAGCTTCAGGGCCGCCTCGGTGAAGGTGCCGGCGGGTCCGAGGTAGGAGTACGTGTCGGACGGCGCGGCGGGGTCGGTCATGCGGCGAGCCTATTGCAGGGACGGGGAGGGCAGGCGGCCTCAGTCCGTCGCCGCACCCGTCAGCCGCTGCTCGCAGATCGCGGTGTCGTCGTCCTCGCGCGGGTAGGTCAGCGCCGCGAACCGCCCCTCGGGGTCGAGCCGCGTCAGGAGCGACGCCGCGATGCCGTCGAGCTGCGCGACCTGCTCGTCGGAGAGCGCGTCGATGACCACCCGGCGGGCGGTGCGGACGTGGTCCGGGGCAGCGTCGACGATGGTGGCGTACCCGGCGTCGGTCAGCCGGACGTCGGTGGCACGGCGGTCGGAGGTCGACGGGCACCGGGTCACGAGCCCGCGCTTCTCGAGCCGGGACACCACGTGCGACAGCCGCGGCAACGAGGCGTTCGTGGCCGAGGCGAGCGCCGACATCCGCAGGGTCCGGGTGTCGGTCTCGGAGAGCATCGCGATGACCATGTAGTCGAAGTGCGTCAGGTCGGCGTCGCGCTGCAGCTGCTGGTCGAGCGCCGCCGGCAGGAGTTCCATGACCGCGACGAGCTTCATCCACGCGCGCAGCTGCTCGCGGGTGAGCCACGGGGTCTCGTCGGTCATGACCTGATCATACCGAAAGGTTGTCTCTTTAACCAGTGGTGCGCACCGCGGACGAACCGGACGAACCAGCCGAACCAGACGGCCCGCCAGCGCGACGCGACCGCACCATCCCGATGACGAGCACGACCACCACGACGACGAGCAGCGCCCCCTCGACGAGCAGCAGCCGCGTGCCGTAGTCGAACGGCAGCACGGTCGGGTTCTTCTGCCCGTGGTCCTTCGCAGCGATCTCCGGCAGGACCACCAGGGCGAGCACGCTGCCGAGCACGATCGCCGCCTGCACGACGACGAGCACCCAGGCCCGCAGCGAGCGTCCGGCCCGACGCAGCAGCAGCCCGGCACCGACCACGAACGGCGACAGGATCGCGTCGTGCAGCACCACCGCCGCGAGCAGCCACACCCCGAGCCCGCCGATGCGGTTCGGCGTGACGGACGTCACGAGCACGTACGCCCCGAACGCGATGACCAGCACACCGATCACCACGAGCACGATCCGCGCGGCCTTCACCGGAGCACCTCGATCTTCTCGATCCACTTGGTCTGCAGCACACCGGGCCGCCCGGGAGCGATGATCCGCGCCGGGAACCCGTGGTCCAGGTCGAGCGTCGCACCGTTCAGCTCGAGGGCGACGAGCGTCGTCGGGTCCTCGGCGTACTCCGGCCCCATGTCCATGATCCGGTAGCCGCCGTGCCGCTCCAGGCTCGTCACGCGCACGTGCGCCCCCTGCGGTGCCTGCACGGCGTCGAGCAGGTCGCGCATCCGCACGCCCTTCCAGGTCGCCATCTGGCTCCACCCCTCGACGCACGAGATGGGCAGGTCGACCTGGGCGGTGCCGAGCGCGACGAGTTCCGCCCGGACGAACGTCCGGCTCACGTCGTGGCCGACGACGGTGAGCGTCCAGTCGGCGGCGGTCGCGGTGGCGAGGACGCCGGCCGCCCGTGCGGTCCGGTTCACCGGCAACCCGTTCGCGCCGATGCCGCGGCCGCGGGCGCCGAACACGTTGAACGGTTCCGCGAGCTTCGAGGACTGCCCCGCCGTGAGCGCGACGACACTGACGGTCGCCGCCGTCACGCCGGCGAAGAACCCGCGTCGGGCGATGCGCTGGCGTCGTCCGGTGGCTGCGTCCGGCGTCGGCCAGGAGGCCCGGCTCGGCTCCCCCGCGTCGGCCGTCGGCTGGCCGGGACTCGGCTCCTCGGACACCGCGCGGGTCTCCGGGGCCGTGTCGGGTCCGGTGGGACGGGGCTCGGCGCCGCCGGGGGCGGCGTCGACGCCGTCGATCCAGCGGAACACGCGGCCCAGCAGGCCGGGGGCGGTGGACCCGGTGGTCTCGGCGACCGCAGCGCGCGGGGCGGACGCTGAATGAGCCTCCAGACCGGGTGGGAGCAGTTCACTGCCGGACGCGGGGTCCGCGATGAACCGACCGTGCGCGTCGTAGGAGTCGCGCTTCCGCCAGTAGCGGGCGATGACCGGCAGCTTGGCGGCGATGTGGATGGCCAGCGACCCGATGATCACGTAGGCCAGGGCGTTGTGCACCTGGCGGAACGGGAACGGCCACGGGTACCACTGGTACGTGTTGAGCAGGCCGGTGACGACCTGGATGATCGACGCGGACACGAGCACCGCGATCGACAGCCGCTCGAGCAGGTGCAGCACGCCGCGCACCGGCGGCACCTGCACCAGGGCGGGCATGACGGTGTTGAGCTTGGCGAGCAGCAGCGGGATGATCGCGATCCCGGTCGTGATGTGCAGGCCCTGCGTGAACTGGTACAGCTGCGTCGGACGGGTCGGGAACCGCATCCAGCCGAGCGGTTCCTGCAGCAGGTGGCTGTAGATCCCGGTGCCGAAGCAGATCAGGAACGCGATGCCGAGCAGACGCCCGAGCACCACCGCCGAGCGGGCGTTGCGGTTGGGGGACGCCAGAGCTGCTCGTCCGTCGTGCAGCAGGCGCTGGAGGCCGGATAGCCTCGACGGACCATGAGCGACCGACTGCGTGCCCTCCGACCGTCCCTGGCCGACGGCACCGCCGCCCGGATCGGCACGGTGCTGGCCGTCGTGGGAGTACTCGCCCTGTCGGGCGTCATCGCCGTCGGCGTCACGCATCTGGGGTTCCTCCGATCGGGCCATCGTTCTGCATTCGTTGCGTGGACGCTGATCGCTTGGACCGTCTTCGTGATCGCCGTGCTCGCGGTGCGTTTCGTGCCCGTCCGGTGGATGACCACCATGGTCATCGGCGGAGCGGTGGTGATCGGCATCGCCGCGCTGGTCGGCCCGCCGAACACGAGCACCGACTCCGCTCGGTACGCGTGGGACGGCATCGTCCAGCATGCCGGTGTCTCACCGTACGCGCACACCCCCCAGTCCGCGGCACTGTCCGGTCTCCGACCCGACTGGTTGTTCCCCGACAAGGTCGACGGCACGTGCGATCCATTGAAGCCCCGGTTCCGCGGGCTCGGCGACGGCGCGGACGGGCACTGCACCGCGATCAACCGGCCGGACGTCACGACGATCTACCCGCCGATGGCGCAGCTGTGGTTCGCCGCGGTGCGGTTCTTCGTGCCGGCGACCGCGCAGTACCTGCCGTTCCAGGTCGCTGGGCTGCTCGTGTCGCTCGGTGTGACCGTCGGGCTCGTCCTGGTGCTCCGCCGCATCGGCCGTCCGACCTGGTGGGCGGCGCTCTGGGCCTGGTCGCCGCTCGTCGCGTCCGAGGCGGTCACCAACTCGCACGTCGATGTCGTCGGCGCCGCACTCGCCACGGCCGGTGTCGTGCTCGTCGCGTTCGGCCGGCCGATCTGGGGCGGGATCGCGCTCGGGGCCGCGACCGCGACGAAGCTCATCCCGGCGATCGTGTACCCGCCGTTGCTCGGCCGCGGTCGGGCGTGGTGGGCGATCCCCATCGGCATCGCCGTGTTCGGGCTGCTCTACGTGCCGTACGTGCTGACGACCGGGCTCGACGTGCTCGGGTACCTGCCCGGCTACCTGAGCGAGGAGGGCTACGAGGACGGCTCCCGGTTCGCGCTGGTGTCGCTCGTGGTCAAGGGCGACGCGGCGACCCTGGTGGTGGGGCTCCTGGTGCTGCTGGCGGCGTTCGTGGCGTGGCGGTTGTCCGACCCGGCGCGGCCGTGGTCCGGCGAGGTCCTGATGATCGGCGTGACGTTCCTCGCCGTGACGCCGCGCTACCCCTGGTACGCGCTGCTGCTCATCCCGTTCGTGGTGCTGTCCGGGCGGTGGGAGTGGTTGTCGATCGGCCTCGCCATCGCGCTGCGCGGGGTGTGGCCGTCGGCGGACGCCTACCGGTGGTGGTTGCTCGCGGCCGTGGCGGTCATCGTGGTCGTCACGCTGCTGCGCACGGAGCGGTCGCAGTGGCGACGGTGGTGGGAGCGGCTGACGTTCCGGCGCGTGGAACACGTACGCTGACGACCATGGCACCCGCGATCCTGCTCGGCACGACCGGCTCCGTGGACCCGGCTCCCGCCGGGCTCGTCGACCGCTTCGGGCGTCGCGCCGTCGACCTGCGGGTGTCGCTGACCGAGCGCTGCAACCTGCGCTGCACCTACTGCATGCCCGCGGCCGGGCTGCCGTTCGCCCCCGATGAGGCACTGATGACGGCGACCGAGATCGAGCGGCTGGTCCGGATCGGCTCGTCGCGGTTCGGCGTCCGCAAGGTCCGGTTCACCGGCGGGGAGCCGATGCTCCGGCACGACCTGGTCGACGTGATCGCCCGGTGCGCCGCGCTGCCCGACGCCCCGGAGCTGTCGCTCACCACGAACGCGATCGGCCTCGCCCACCGCGCCCAGGGCCTGTACGACGCCGGGCTGCGGCGCGTGAACGTCTCGCTCGACACCGTCGACCCCGACGTCTTCACCACCGTGACCCGCAGGCCGTTCCTCGACAAGGTCATCGCCGGGCTGTCGGCCGCGCACGACGCCGGGCTCGACATCAAGGTGAACGCGGTGCTGCTGCGCGGGATCAACGACGAGGCCGCCCCGGAACTCCTCCGCTGGTGCCTGGAGCGTGGCTACGAGCTGCGGTTCATCGAGCAGATGCCCCTCGACCCCGACCACGCCTGGGACCGCACCTCGATGATCACCGCCGCCGAGACCCGCGCGGTGCTGGCGACGTCGTTCGTGCTCACGCCGGACGACGCCCCGCGTGACGGTGCCCCGGCGGAGCGGTACCGCGTGCACGACGCCGTCACCGGGGAGCCGCTCGGCACCGTCGGGATCATCGCGAGCATCACCGAGTCGTTCTGCGCCGACTGCACCCGCACCCGGCTGACCGCCGACGGGCACGTGCGCAGCTGCCTGTTCTCGGACGAGGAGACCGACGTGCTCGGGCCGATGCGCTCCGGGGCGGACGACGACCAGGTCGCCGAGCTCTGGCGGCTCGCGATGTGGGCGAAGCCGCGCGACCACGGTGACGACAGCGACGAGCTCGTGCACCCGACGCGCGGCATGAGTGCGATCGGCGGCTGAGGCATGACCACGATCCGGTTCTTCGCCGCTGCCCGCGCTGCCGTGGGTGTCGACTCGATGACCACGTCGGGCCCCACGATCGAGGCCGCCCTCGGCGTGATCGACGTCGTGGACCCTGCGCGCTGGACCGCGTTGCAGGAGCGTTGCTCGTACCTGGTCGACGGCGTGACCACGCGCGACCGGGCGACCTCGCTCGACGGTGTCGAGGTCGTCGACGTCATGCCGCCCTTCGCCGGGGGCTGAGTTCGGCGGCTGAGCGGTAGTACGCCCGTTCCTTCCCAGAACACCCGCGATACCTGGTGCTTCCGGGCATACCTGGTGCGAACTTCCGACCCGGTACGCACGATTCGACCAGGTACGCCCGGAACGACCAGGTACGCCCGACTCGACCAGGTCCGCCCGGAACAACCAGGTACGCCCGACCCGACCCCGCGCCCGCGCCCCCCGCGCCCGTTCCTTCCCAGAACACCCGCGATACCTGGTGCTTCCGGGCATACCGTGTCGGAACTTGCGACCAGGCACGCCCGATTCGACCCGGTACGCCCGGAACGACCAGGTACGCCCGACCCGACCCCGACCCCGACCCCGCGCCCGCGCACCCCGCGCCCGTTCCTTCCCAGAACACCCGCGATACCTGGTACTTCCGGGCATACCTGGTGCGAACTCCCGACCAGGTACGCCCGATCCGACCAGGTACGCCCGGAACGACCTGGCGCAGCCAGCCCAGCCCCGCCCGCGCCGAACCAGCCCAGCCCAACCCCGCGCCGGCCCACCCCCACCGCCCTACGGCGAGACGGACAGCACGATGAACGCGGCGAAGATCACCAGGTGCACCCCACCCTGCAGCCGCGTGGCACGACCGGGCAGCACGGTGAGCACCGCCGCGACGATCGTCAGCGCGAGCAACACGATCTGCGACGGCCCGAGCCCGAGCAGCAGCGTCCCCGGCATGAACAGCGACGCGACCGCGATCGACGGGATCGTCAGACCGATCGACGCCATCGCGGACCCCATCGCCAGGTTCAGGCTCGTCTGGATCCGGTTCCGTGCGGCGGCCTTCGACGCCGCGATGCCCTCCGGCAGCAGGATGAGCAGCGCGATCACGACACCGACGAAGGACGGCGGGAACCCGACGGCGGCGACCCCGGCCTCGATCGCGGGCGACTCCACCTTGGCCAGCCCGACCACGGCGACGAGCGCGACGACGAGCAGCCCGAGCGACACCATCGTGGTGCGACCGGACGGGCGTGCGGCGTGGGCGTCCTCGGACTCGACCAGGACCCCGCCGGCACGGTTGACCGGCAGGAAGAAGTCACGGTGGGCCACGGTCTGCGTGACGACGAACAGCCCGTAGAGCACCAGTGACGCGATCGCCACGAACACCAGCTGCGTGCCGGTGAAGGACGCGTCGTCGGTGCCGGTGGTGAAGGTCGGCAGCACCAGGGTCAGCACGGCGAGTGCAGCCACCGTCATGGTCGCGGCGCTGGCGCCCTCCTGGTTGAAGCGCACGGTGTTGTGCCGCAGGGTCCCGATCAGGATCGCGAGGCCGACCAGCCCGTTCATCGTGATCATCACCGCCGAGAACACCGTGTCGCGCGCCAGGGTCTCGGCCTGCGCACCGCCCGAGCTCGACAGCGAGATGATGAGCGCGACCTCGATGATCGTCACGGCGACGGCCAGCACGAGCGAGCCGAAGGGTTCCCCGACCCGGTGCGCCACGACCTCGGCGTGGTGGACAGCGGCGAGCACCGTGACCGCGAGCACGACGGCGACGACGACCACCACGGCGGTGCCGAGCCCGTAGCGGCCGTACGAGAACGCGAGCACGACGGCCGCCAGGATCGGCGTGGCCACGGGCCACACCTTGGGGAACCAGGAGGTCATCCGACCATTGTCTCAACCACGGGGCGCGTAGACCGCCACCTCGGCCGCGGGGACGTCGATGCGCACCGCGTCGCCGGGGGCGATCCCGAGCGCGGTCAGCCGCGCGAGCGTCAGGTCCGCCACCAGGTCACCGGCCCGCACCCGCACCAGTCCGTCGCGCGGTTCGAGCGACGAGACGGTGCGCGCGGCTCCGGCACCGTCCCGCGTCAGCACGGCGGCCGTCGGGTGGAAGGCGGCCAGGGCGGGCCGGCCGGGAGGCACGGCATGCGTCCCCGACGCCAGCTCACCCCCGCCGTCGATCGCGATCCCACCCCCGGTGGCGGTCCCACGCACCAGCGCGAGCCCGGAGAACGTCGCGGCGAACGCACTCGTCGGACGACCGAGCACGGCAGCGGGGACGCCCTGCTCGACGACCCGACCGCCCTCGAGCACGACGACGCGGTCGGCCAGGGCGACGACCTCGACCGGGTCGTGGGTGACGAGCACCGCGGGTCGGCCGACGACGGCGGTCCGGAGTGCCGCGCGGACCTCGTCCTGCGCGCCGACGTCGAGCGCCGAGGTCGGTTCGTCGAGCAGCAGCACCGCCGGGTCGGTGGCGAGCGCCCGGGCGATCGCGACGCGCTGCGCCTGTCCGCCCGAGAGTGTCCCGGGGTCGCGCGTGGCCAGGTCAGCGACCCCGACGGCGTCGAGCGCGTCGCGGGCGAGCTGCCGGGCCGCGGTGCGACCGGCTCCGGCCGCACGGGGGCCGAAGGCAACGTTCCCGACGACGTCGAGGAACGGGAACAGATCGGGCCGCTGCGCGACGAGTCCGGTCCGACGACGGTGCGCGGGCAGGGTGTGCCGTGGACTCGAGACCTGCACCCCGTCGAGTTCGATCCGCCCGGCGTCGATCGGCAGCAGCCCGGCCAGGGCCTCGAGCACCGTCGACTTGCCCGCACCGTTCGGCCCGATGACGGCCAGGCACTCCCCCGCCCGGACCTCGATCGCGACGTCGACGTCCCGCGACCCGACGACGACGTGCGCCCGGACGCCCACCGCCCCCTCGGCCGTCACGCCAGGGCTCCGCGGGTGCGGAACGACGAGGCCCCGATGACGACGACGGCCACCACGACGAGCACGACCGCCAGGGCCACCGCGGTGTCCGGGTCGACCTCGCGCTGCAGGTAGACCTCGAGCGGCAGTGTCCGCGTGACCCCCTGCAGGCTGCCGGCGAAGGTCAGGGTGGCCCCGAACTCGCCGAGCGCCCGCGCGAAGCAGAGCACGAGCCCGGACACGATCCCCGGCAGGACCCGCGGCGTCGTGACGGTCAGGAACGTCCGGGTCGGCCCGGCACCCAGGGTCGCGGCGATCCGTTCGTAGCGGTCGCCCTCGACGCGGAGCGCCCCCTCGACCGAGGACACCAGGAACGGCATCGCGACGAAGGTCTGCGCGATGACCACCGCCGTCGTGGTGAACGCGATGTGCAGGCCGTGGTCGTCGAGGAACGCCCCGACCACCCCGAGCCGACCGAAGGCCGCGAGCAGCGCGAGGCCGCCGACCACCGGCGGCAGCACGAGCGGCAGGAGCACGACGGCACGTGCGACGCCGACCCAGCGCGACCGTGACCGCGCGAACAGCACGGCGAGCGGGTAGCCGAGGACGAACGCGACGCCGGTGGCCGCGAGCGCCGTGCCGAGGCTGAGCCCGAGCGCGGTCAGCGACGCGGTGGAGGTCACGAGCCCGACGAACGACGACCAGTCCACCCGGCCGAGCATCGCGAGCACCGGCACGACGACGAACAGCCCGCCGAGCACCGCGGGCAGCGGGAGCCACCACGCGACCGGCGGCCGTCCGTCAGTGTGCGGAGCCACGGGTCAGGGCTTCCCGAAGCCCGCGTCGGCGAGCACGCGCTGCCCGGCGGCGGAGCGGACGTACTCCGAGAACGCCTGCGCGAGCTCCGGGTCCTCGGATTCCCGGAGCACGCCGATCGGGTACGTGTTGACCGCCTTGCCCGACTCGTCGAACGGGACGCCGTCGACCTTGCCGCCGGCGCCTCGGACGTCCGTCACGTAGACGAGTCCGGCGTCGGCCTGACCGGACTCGACCTTGCCGAGCACGTCGGTCACGGACTGCTCCTCGCTGACCGGCTCGAGATCCACGCCCGATGCGGACTCGACCTCCGCCGTCGCGGCACCGCACGGCACCGGGGCGGCGCACGTGACGAGCTGGACGCCCGGAGCCGTCAGGTCGTCGAGGTCCGTGATGCCCTTCGGGTTGCCCGGTGCGACGGCGATCTCGAGGACGTTCGTCGCGAAGTCCCGCGGCGACCCGCTCGCCAGGTCGCTCGACGACAGCTTCGCCATGTTCGCTTCGTCGGCGGACGCGAACACGTCGGCGGGGGCACCGTTCTGGATCTGGGTGACGAGGTCGCTCGAGCCGGCGAACGAGAACCGGATCGATGCACCGGGGTTCGCGGTCTCGAACTGCTTGCCCAGGGTCGTGAAGGTCTGCTGCAGGGACGCCGCCGCGAACACGGTGATCGAACCGGTCGGCCCCTCGGTGTCGGAGCCCGCCGAGGCCGATGCCCCCGACCCCGCGTCCGGAGCCGTGCACGCAGCGAGCCCGAGCGCGACGGTGGCGGCGAGGGCCAGCGCCGCGAACGGCCGGAGGCGGCTCATCGTTCGTCCTCGTGCCGGGCAGGGGCCTCGACCGCGACCATCGTGGCCTTGACCGACGCCACCGCGACGGAACCGACCTCGAGCCCCAGGTCACGGACGGCCTCGGCACTCATCAGGGACACCACGCGGTGCGGGCCGCACTGCAGCTCGACCTGCGCCATCACGGTGTCGACGACCAGGTCGGTGACGATCCCGACGAAGCGGTTGCGCGCCGAGCTCTTCACCGCGGACGCCGGGTCGGTCAGCTCGGAGCTGCGTTCCCGCGCGTACGCGGCGACCTCGCGACCGTCGACGACGGCTCGCCCCGCGTCGTCCGTGGCACGGGTGAAGGTGCCGCCGTCGACGAGCCGACGAACGGTGTCGTCACTGATCCCGAGGAAGGCCGCAGCATCCCGTACCCGCAGTTGCGTCATGATCCACCGATCCTATCCGCGGATGCGGCGGATGCGGCGGCAGGGGCGGTGGAGGTGACCGGGCTGGGTCAGGACCGGTGCTCGATCGCCACGGGCAGCCCCTCGCGACGCCAGGCCTCGAAGCCGCCGTCGAGGACCGTCACGCGCCTCCCGGCCGGTTGCCGCGCCGCCCACGCGTCCGCACGGGGTCCGCGTGCGCAGTAGACGACGACCTCGTCCGCACCGGTGTCGTCGGTGACGGCACCGGCGACCACGCCGGCCGCCCGTTCCTCGTCGGTCCGGACGTCGACGACGACCAGCGGGTCCGACGGGTCCGCCACCCTGGCGGCCAGGGCGGACGGCGCGATGCGCGGCGTCGCGGAGGCACCAGCAGCAGGTGCCGGTCGACGCGAGGCGGGTCCGCGACGGACGGGGCTCTCCGTCCAGCGCCACCGGCGGGCGTCGACGGTCAGCACGCGTCCGAGCAGCGGGTCGCCGCTGCCGGTGACCAACGCGAAGACATGTCCTGCCATCACCGCACCGACCGCGCCGCACAGTGCGGGGACCACGCCGTCGAGGGCGCACGAGCCCTCGTCGGGCAGGGCCTCGGGGTGCAGGTCGTGGAAGTCGACGCCGTCCGGCCCGGCGTCGCGGAAGACGCTGACCTGCCCGTCGTGGCCGAGCACGGTGCCCCACACGAACGGCACGCCCGCTGCGGCGCAGGCGTCCGAGACGGCCCGGGTGACCACGACCGAGTCGGCGGCGTCGACCACGACGTCGTGTCCGGCGACCAGGTCCGGCGTGAACGATCCGACCACGGCGACCGCGTCGAGTTCCGGGTCGACGGCGACGGCCCGGGCGACCGCGACCTGCGCCTTCGGCGAGCCGACGTCCGCGGCGGTGAAGAGCGTCTGCCTGGCCAGGTTCGAGGCGTCGACCACGTCGGGGTCGACCACCGTGAGCCGACCGATCCCTGCGAGGTACGCGACCACCGGCGCCCCGAGCCCACCGGCCCCGACCACGAGGATGCGCGATGTGGCCAGGCGTCGCAGCCCGGTGACCCCGACGTCGGCGAGCGCGGCGGTCCGCGAACCGAGCTGCGTCCGCCCCGGGGAGAGCGCGGCGACGGGGGCGACGAGGGGTTCCATCCCGTCATTCTGGCCCGTCGCACCGAACTCCTGCATGTGAGAGTTCAGCGCCCGGACGCGGCGGATCCCCAGAGCCGATCGGTACGGTCGCGGGCGTGAGTTCCCCGCGTACCGGTACCGTCCCGGTCCGACGCACGACGTCGGACGCGTCGGTGCGCGCGCGCTCGCGCGGGCTCGTCGTGGCTGCCGTCCGGGCCCTCGCACGGACCCCCGAGATCACCGTCGGCGCGCTCGGCGTCGTCGTCGCAGCGGCCTTCAGCTGGGTGCCGTCGGTCTGGTACGACGAGGCCGCGACCATCGCGAGCGCACAGCGCAGCTGGTCGGCGCTCTGGGCCGAACTGCAGAACGTCGACGCCGTCCACGGCCTGTACTACGCCGTGATGCACGTCTGGTTCACGCTCGTCGGGTACTCGCCGTTCACGCTGCGGTTCCCGAGCGCGCTGGCCATCGGGGTCTCCGCCGGCCTCGTCGTCGCCCTCGGCCGTCGTCTCGGCGGGGTGCGGCTCGGCGTCGTCTCCGGGATCGTGTTCCTGGTCCTGCCGCGCGTCGCCTGGGCCGGCACCGAGGGGCGCCCGTACGCCACCGTCACGACCTTCGCCGTCACGCTGACCCTCGTGGGGATCACCGCGGTCCGGCGCACCCGGACCCGGCACCACGCGACTCGGTGGTGGGTCGTCTACAGCCTGCTCACCGTGGTGGCCGTCCTGTTCAACGTCTACCTGGCCCTGGCCGTCGTCGCGCACGGGGTCGTGCTCCTCTGGACCGCCGTCGCCGACCGTGCCGCACGACGCGACGCCGCGCTCTCGCAGCGCAGCGGTCCGGTGGCGGCGCCGATGGTCGACCGCGCCGCGTTCGTGCGCTGGGGCGTCGCCGCCGTCGGGGCCGCGCTCGTGGTGTCGCCGTTCATCGTCCTCGCCGCAGGACAGGCCAAGCAGGTCGGCTGGATCACCGGCGTCGGGTGGGCCACCGTGCGCCAGGTCGTCGCGACCGCCTGGTTCGGTGCCGTCTGGCCGTACGCGGTGCTCGGGTGGGCGCTGATCATCGTCGGCGTCGTGCTCGCCGTCCGGGCCACCCGACGCCCCTCCCCCGCCGCCCGTGACCTGCTGCGGATGCAGGCCGTGCGCGTCGCCGTCCCCCTGACGATCCTGCCCACCGCACTGCTCGTCGGCGCGACCGCGGCCGGGGAGCACCTGTACTCCCCGAAGTACGCCAGCCTGAGCCTGCCGTTCGTCGCGCTGCTCATCGGCCTGGCGATCACGGCGATCCGACCCCGGCGGTGGCTGGCGCTCGCGGTCGTCGGGATGCTGCTCGTCTCGGCACCGACGAGCACGATCGTCCGGCTGCCCCACGCCAAGCAGGACTCGCACTGGGCGAACGCGGCGGCCATCATCGAGCGCGAGCGGGACCGGCGCACCGACCAGAACGAGGGCGTCGTCTTCGGCAGCGTCTGGGAGCACCCGGGCACCACCGCGCAGGTCATCGCCGACTCCTACCCCGAGGCCTTCACCGGGATGCGCGACCTCGCCGTCGCCGAGACCGGTGCCGAACGCGGGCAGCTCTGGAACGTCAACGGGGACATCGCGACGACGGTGCCCCAGCGGATCTCCGGCATCGACACCGTGTGGTTCGTCGGCGGCAAGTCACGGAACATCCGGCCGCAGGTCACCGACACGCTCGTGGCCGAGGGGTTCCACGTCGTGCGCTACTGGCACACCGGCACGGTCATCCTCTGGAAGTACAGCCGCTGACGGTGGCGGTCCAAGCGCCGACGGCTGTGCCGGGGCGTCGGGTCAGTGCACCACGCGTGCGCCGTGCACCGGACCGGTGGCCCGGAGTGCGACGAGCCCGGCGGCGCTGAGCTCGACCTGCAGTTCGAGCGCGGCGTCACGGTCACCGACCAGGAACGCCACGGTCGGGCCGCTGCCGGACACCAGGCCGGCCAGGGCACCGGACTTCTCACCGAGCTCAAGCGTCGCCGCGAGCCGGGGCTGCAGGCGCATGGCCGGTGCCTGCAGGTCGTTGTGCACACAGTCGGCGAGCAGGTCGGGGTCGCCCGCGCGCAGGGCCTGCAGCACGTTGGCCTCGACCACGGGGTGCGACGGCGCCGGGGAGATGTCGGCGCGGTACCGCTCCCGGTGCTCGTCGAGCGCACGGTAGACGGCCGGGGTACTCAGCCCGTCGTCGCTCAGGGCGAGGACCCAGTGGAACTCGCCCTTGGCCAGCGCCGGGCTCAGCTCGTCACCTCGGCCGGTACCAACGGCGGTGCCGCCGGCGAAGGCGAACGGCACGTCGGCGCCGAGCTGTGCGGCGAGCCGGAGCAGCTCTTCGCGACCGAGCGCGGTGCCCCAGAGCGTGTCGACGGCGAGCAGGGTCGCCGCGGCGTCCGCGGAGCCACCGCCCATGCCGCCGGCGACGGGCACCTGCTTGTCGATGGTCAGCCGCACCCCACCGCGGTGTCCGGCCGCGTCGGCCACGAGCCGGGCCGCACGGATGGCCAGGTTCGACTCGTCGACCGGCACGGTGCTCGTGTCGATCGGACCGGTGAAGGTGACCGAGAAGTCGTCGGCGGCCTCGGCGGTGACGTCCTCGTACAGGGACACCGCCTGGTACGCCGTGGCGACGTCGTGGTAGCCGTCGTCCTGCAGCGCCCCGACGGACAGGAACACGTTGATCTTGCCGGGGGCGCGCGTCCGCACGCGGGTCGGTGCGGCCAACGTGGTCATGCGCCCAACCTATCCCGCTGCGGCTGCCGTGAACCCCCGCGCCAGGTCCGCGGTGATGTCGTCGATGTGCTCGAGGCCGATCGACAGGCGGATGAGGCCGTCCCCCACCCCGGCGGCAGCCCGCTCGGCGGAGGTCATCTGCACGTGAGTGGTCGATGCCGGGTGCACGACGAGCGAGCGGACGTCACCGAGGTTCGAGACGTGGTCGAACAGCTCGAGCGCCGCCACGAACCGTCGGCCCGCGGCGACCCCACCGGCCAGGTCGAACGACAACACGGCCGACGGCCCCTTCGGCACGTAGCGCTGCTGCAGGTGGTGCCACGGCGAGTCCGGCAGGCCGGCGTAGTGCACGTGCTCGACCTGGTCGTGCGCGTCGAGCCAGCTCGCCACGGTGGCGGCGTTCGACACGTGCCGGTCCATGCGGAGCGACAGCGTCTGGATGCCCTGCAGCACCAGGAACGCGTTGAACGGTGCGATCGCGGGCCCGAGGTCGGCGGACAGCTTCGAGCGGGTGCGCTGGATGAACGCCCGTCGCCCGAACTTCTCGGCGAAGTTCGTGTTCGCGAACCCGGACTGCTCGGTCGTGGCCAGCTGCGGGTAGGCGTCGGCGTGCGCCGCCCAGTCGAAGTTCCCGCTGTCGACGATGAGCCCGGCGATGGCGCTGCCGTGTCCGGCCAGGTACTTCGTCGCCGAGTGCACGACGATGTCGGCGCCGTGCTCGATCGGGCGCACCAGGTACGGCGTCGCGATGGTGTTGTCGACGATGAGCGGCACACCGGCCTCGTGCGCGACGCCGGCAACCCCGGCGAAGTCCAGGACATCGCCGCGGGGGTTCGGGATGGACTCGCCGAAGAACGCCTTCGTCTCCGGACGCACCGCCGCCGCCCACTCGGACAGGTCGGTCGGGTCCTGCACGAACGTGAAGGTGATGCCGAGGTCCCGCAGGGTCGACGCGAACAGCGTGTAGGTCGCGCCGTACAGCGAGGCGCTCGACACCACGTGGTCACCGGCGCGTGCGACACCGAGCACGGCCAGCGACGTCGCCGCCTGCCCGGACGCCAGCGCCAGCGCACCGATCCCGCCCTCGAGATCGGCGATCCGGCGTTCGAGTGCTGCCGCGGACGGGTTGTTCACCCGCGTGTAGGTGTGGCCGGGAGCGTCGAGCATGAAGCGCGCGGCGGCGTCCTCCCCCGACGGGTAGACGTACGCGGCGCTCTGCGCGATCGGCGGCACGTTCGCGCCCCACCCCGGGTCGGCCTTGAAGCCGGCGCGGATCTGGCGGGTCTCGAACGCCCAGCCGTCCTCGGCGTCGGTCGGCGTGGCACCCATCAGGACTGCGCCCCGACCGACTGCCGGACGAGCGGGATGACCTGCTCGCCGAACCGGTCCATCTCCTCGAGCTGCGGCGAGAACTGCAGCAGGAGCGTGTCGACCCCGGCGTCCTCGAACTCCCGGATGCGGGCGGCCACCTGCGACGGCGTCCCCACGAACCCGGGGCGCAGGCCGCGGTTCGACACCGAGTAGTCCTCGAGCGAGGGCACGTGCTCGAGCTGCGACTTCGAGATGAAGTCCTGGTACGACTCGTACGCCTTGCCGTGCTGCACGTCGGTGATCCGGGCGAGCTCGGCCTGCGCCTCTTCCTCGGTCTCGCGGACGATGACGTACGCGGCCATGCCGAACGCCTCGAACGGCGGCAGACCGGCGTCGACGCGTCGCTGCTTCATCTCGTCGATCTTCGCGCGGAGCTCCTCGACCGTGCCGCCGTGCGTGACGTAGGCGTCGGCGTACCCGGTGATCGCGGCCTTGCCGGCCTCGCTCTCCCCACCGGCGTAGATGCGCGGCGTCACGCGGGGCTTCGGCTCGAGGTGCGCGTTCTCGACGTCGTAGTACTCGCCCGAGAACGAGTACGGGGTCTCGCGCCACAGGCCCTTCATGACCTCGACGAACTCCGCGGTGCGCTTGTACCGGTCGTCGTGCTCCGAGAAGATCCCGCCGTACTGCTTCGCCTCCTCCGCCCACCAGGCGCTCACGACGTTGAAGGTGAACCGGCCGCACGAGATGTCGTCGATCGTCGCCGCCTGCTTCGCCGTCACCGCGGGCAGGTGGTACCCGGGACGCATCGCCGCCATGATCTCCAGGCGCTCGGTCGTCGCCGCGATGGCCGCCGCGAGCGACCACGCCTCGAGCGAGGGCGCCGCCGTGCCCTTGATGTCGTTGAGGTTGAGCTCCGGCACGAGCGTCAGGTCGAAGCCGATCCGCTCGGCGCGCTGCGCCAGGCGCTTCACGTAGTCGAAGGTGACCGGCATGTTCTCGTTGTCGACGTTGCGCAGCCAGCCGCCGAAGAGCGGGGTCCAGTATCCGAATCGCACGTTGGTTCCTTGGGGTGTGGGAAAGGCGGACTGGAGGCGCGGGGGCGGGCCCGCCACGGGCCTCCAGTCCGGTGGTTCTTGCGTTCTCAGGCCGTGAGCTGCGCCGCGTACTCCGCCGCCAGCAGGCCACCGAGGTACTTCGCGATGGAGCGCGGGCCGGAGGCCGGCGCGGACTCCTCGACCGCGGGGTTGTAGTTCGTGTTCGTGTTGATGTCGTAGACGACGGTGCGGCCGTCCGTCGTCTCCATGAACTCGACGCCCGCGATGGTGATGCGCTGGTCGGCGAGGAACGTGCGGAGCTGCTGGACCAGCGGGTGCTCGGCGGTGATCTCGGTCCGGACGGCGAACGCCGGGGGCGCACCGAGGGTCTCGGTACCGGGGACGTCGCAGACGGCACCCGCGATGACCTGCGGCACCTCGCACGCGTCGGCGGGGCAGAGCTCGAAGCTGCCGGCGCTGGTGTCGACGCGGACGGCGTACACGAACTCGCCACCGACGAACTCGACGCGGGTGATGAAGGGTTCGCGGGCCGTCAGGTACTCCTGCAGCAGCGTGATGCCGTCGACCGGGGCCTCGAACTCGGGGCTGTCGACGTAGGCGTCGAACTCGGCGAGCGAGTCGAACCGGCGCACGCCCAGGCCCTTGCCGCCCTGGTTGTGCTTCGTGATGAAGGGGACGTCCCGCCCGTCGGTGAAGGTGCGGGCGGCGTCCTTGAGCGTCGTCGTGCCGAACACGGCGGTCGTGCGCGGCACGTCGAACCCGGCCTGCTGCAGGAGACCGTGCTGCGCGACCTTCGACACCTCGAGCTCGAGCACGTGGCTGCCGCCGACGACCTGGCGGCCGGCACGCTCGAGCCAGCCGAGGATCGCCCGGGTGTACTCCTTGCTGTGCTCGTGGCCGCGGGTGTGGGAGCTCGCGGACATGCGGCTCCAGTAGACGCCGGGGGCCGGCTCGGCCGCGAGGTCGATCTGCCCCTCGGTCAGGAGGATCTCCTCGACCGGGACGCCCTCGGCCTCGAAGGCGGCGGCGAGCGGGGGGAACCACTCGGGGTTCTCGTGGATGACGTACACGCGCGGAGTGCTCACGCCCCCACCCTAGGCACGGTATACCGCACGCGGCCAAGTGTGTGACGTGGCGTTGCTTCTCGGGGGGGGGGGGGGGGGTGTGCGGGGCGCGGGGCGGGTCCTGGTCGCTCGGTGCGAGGTTCCGTACTCGGTGCGACCTGCTCGCCGTCGCACGGCGTACGGAACCTCGCACCGTGCGGGGTCGACCAACCTCGCACGAGCCGAGCGAACCCGCACCGTGCGCCGTGTCAGCCGGCGAAGGTCTGCTGTCCGACGACGCCGAGGAGCTCGAGCTTCTGCGCGTCCTCTGATCCTGGAGGCGCGGTGAAGAGCAGCAGGGCCTGCGCCTGGTCGTCGGTGTGCAGCACCTGGCAGTCGACGGTGATGCGGCCGAGTTCCGGCTGCACGATCGTCTTGTTGTCCGACCAGCGCGTGGCCACCTCGTGCTTGGCCCAGAGGTCGCGGAACTCGGCACTGCGCGTCTGCAACTCGGCGATGAGTTCCGTCGCCCGACGGTCGCCCGGACCCGCGAGCCCGACGGCCGCCCGGAGCGACGCGACCACCACCCGACCCAGCCGCTCGTGCTGCTCCGGCGCGTACTTCGCGAGCTCCTCACCCGTCACGAACCACCGCCACGCCTGGTACCGGCGGTTGCCCGGCAGGCCGACCGAGCTGCTGAGGAGCGCCGCCGCGAGCCGGTTCTCGACCAGGGTCTCACCCAGGTGGCTGACGACGATCGCCGGGGTGTCCTCGAGCCGGTCGAGCACCCGCAGGATCGCCGGGTCGACGTGGTCGGCGCGGTGCATCCGGGTCGGGGCGTTCTGCCCGGACAGGTGGAACAGGTGGTCGCGCTCGTCGAGGCTGCACCGCAGGGCCCGGGCGATCGCGGCGATCATCTGCTCGGACGGCTGCGGTCCGCGTTGCTGCTCGAGTCGCGTGTAGTAGTCGACGGACATGCCGGCGAGGGCAGCGACCTCTTCACGGCGGAGCCCCGGGGTCCGGCGTCGTGGCCCCTGCCCGAGACCGACGTCCTCGGGGCGCAGCAGCTCACGGCGACGGCGGAGGAAGTCGGCGAGCGCGGCACGGTCCATGGGTCGATCATCGTCTGCTTCCGGCCCGGGTGCCAGGGATCGCCGATCCCCCGATGACCGCGCTCTGGTTGCGACCCTGTCCACGGAGCATCGTGGTGGTCATGGACATCACGAACTCCACCGTCTTCATCCCCGGCGCGACCTCGGGCATCGGTCTCGCGCTCGCCCAGCGCCTGCAGGCCGCCGGCAGCACCGTCGTCATCGGCGGCCGTCGCCAGGCGCTCCTCGACTCCCTCGCCGCCGAGCACGGCTTCGGCACCGTGCAGATCGACGTCGCCGACGCGGCGTCCATCGAGGCCGCCGCCGCATCGGTGGTCGAGGCGTACCCGTCGCTCGATGCCCTGATCACCATGTCCGGGATCATGCGCGACGAGGACCTCCGCGACCCCGAGCACATCCACGACGCCCTCGAGCTCGTCCAGACGAACCTGGTCGGCACGATCCGGCTCATCGACGCGTTCCTGCCGCACCTGCTCGCCCAGCCCTCGGCCACCCTGATGACCGTCACGTCCGGTCTCGCGTTCGTCCCGCTCACCGCGTCGCCGACGTACAGCGCGACGAAGGCCGGCGTGCACGCCTACACGCAGGCCCTCCGTCAGCAGCTCGTCGGGTCGTCGCTCGAGGTGCTCGAGCTCGCCCCGCCGGCCGTCATGACCGACCTGATGGGCGGCGCCGACTTCGGTGGGATGCCGCTCGACGCCTTCGCCGACGAGGTCATGGCGCTCATCGAGTCCGGCGCTGCCCCGGAGATCCTGGTGCAGAACGTGCACCCGCTGCGCTTCGCCGAGCGGAACGGCAACCACCAGCAGATCCTCGAGATGATGGCGTCCCGCGAGCACTGACCCGAGCGACCGGCCGGCGTCCGCGACGTGCGGGGTTCCGTGTTCCGTGCGAGGCACTTCAGCTCGCACGGAACACAGAACCTCGCACCATCGCGGTCAGCGGTCACGCGGCACGCGGGCGTCACGCGGATCCGGACACCGGGCGGGGAACGAGCTACTCCGCAGCCGCCAGGACCGTCCGCCCGAGCCGCACGAAGTCGTCGACACCGATCGCCTCGCCCCGGGCGGTCGGGTCGATACCCGCCGCCGTCAGGACCTCGGACGCGTGCGCACTGCCGCCGAGCACCCCGGACAGGCTCTGCCGCAGCATCTTGCGCCGCTGCTGGAACGCCGCGTCCACCAGTGTGAACACCCGAGACCGCAGGAGCTCGTCACCCGGGGGCTCGTGCCGGTCGAACGCCACCAGGACACTGTCGACGTTCGGCACCGGCCAGAAGACCTGACGGCTGACCAACCCGGCGGTGCTCCACGACCCGTACCAGGCGGCCTTGACGCTCGGCGAACCGTAGACCTTGCTGCCGGGGCCTGCGGCGAGCCGGTACCCGACCTCGGCCTGCACCATGACGAGCGACCGCTCGATCGACGGGAAGGTCGCGAGCAGGTGCAGCAGCACGGGCACGGAGATGTTGTAGGGCAGGTTCGCGACGAGGTGCGTCGGCTCGACGTCGAGGTCCGCGGCGGCGACGGTCATGGCGTCCTGCTGCACGACCGTCAGCCTGGCGTCCGGCTGCATCGACGACACCGTCGACGGCAGCTTGGCGGCCAGGCGTTTGTCGATCTCGACCGCGGTGACGGGGGCGCCGGTCTCGGTGAGCCCGAGCGTCAACGACCCGAGCCCCGGGCCGATCTCGAGCACCCGTGCCGACGGGGTCACGCCGGCGACCGACACGATGCGCCGCACGGTGTTGGCGTCGTGCACGAAGTTCTGCCCGAGCTTCTTCGTCGGGGTGACGTCGAGTTCGGCCGCGAGCTCCCGGATCTCCGCCGGGCCGAGCAGGGCACCCACGACTACTCGTCCACCGTCACGGGCTCGGCGTCCCACGCGCCGTAGACGAGCTCGGTGTTCGAGGCGATCTGGGCCGCGAGCATCGAGGCGTCCGTGCCGAGCGTCTCCGCCATCGACCGCAGGGTGAGCGGGATGAGGTACGGCGCGTTCGGGCGACCACGGAACGGGGTGGGCGTCAGGAACGGCGCGTCCGTCTCGATCATGATCAGGTGCCGCGGGGCCACGACCAGGGCTTCACGCAGCAGTGCGGCGTTCTTGAACGTCACGGTGCCGGCGAAGGACATGTACCAGCCGCGCTCGGCGCAGAGCCGGGCGAGGTCCGGCCCGCCGGAGAAGCAGTGGAAGACGGTGCGTTCCGGAGCCCCCACGCGGTCGAGGACCTCGACCACGGCGTCGTGCGCGTCGCGGTCGTGGATCGTCAGCGCGAGGTCGTGCTCCTTCGCGATGCGGATGTGCTCCTCGAACGAACGGACCTGGGCGTCGCGGCCGTCCTCGCCGGTGCGGAAGAAGTCGAGGCCGGTCTCACCGATCGCCCGGACCCGCGGCAGCGCGGCGAGCCGTTCGATGCCGGCGAGGTGCTCGTCGAGCAGCCCCTGATCCTGCAGCACGGGCGCTTCGTTCGGGTGCAGCGCGACGGCCGCCAGGACCCGGGGCTCCCGGGCGGCGATCGACGCGGACCACTCCGAGGTGGCGAGGTCGGTGCCGACCTGCACGACACCGCGCACGCCGACGCTCGAGGCACGGTCGAGGTGCTCGCGGTACTCGAGCGGACCGTCACCCCCGTCGCCGACACCGTCGGCGATCTCCATGTGGGTGTGGTTGTCGTACACCGGCACGACGAGCGCCTGCGGCAGCGGCGGGTACGTCAGGTCGCGCTTCGAGCCACCGGACCCCCCGTCACCGCGGGACCGGACGTGCGACTCGGCATCGGTCACGCGGAGACCTGCTCGATCCGGGGGAACAGCCCGCTCTCGAGCGGCACCACGTGCGACGCACCCTGCCACTCGTACGCACGGTCGACCCGCTGCTCGGCGACGGACCCGCCGGCACCGATCGAGGCCCAGAGCTTCTCGGTCGCCTTCGGCATGACCGGGGACAGCAGGACGGTGACGGTGCCGAGGCCGCGGAGCGCGGTGGTCAGGACGGTGCCGAGGCGCTCGCGGTTCGCGTCGTCCTTCGCCAGTGCCCAGGGCGCCTGCTCGGTGATGTACCCGTTCAGGGCGTCGACCAGCTCCCACACGCTGGCGATCGCCTCGTGCGGGGCGAAGGCGGCGATGGCGGCGTCGGCACGCTCGGTGACCGACACGGCCAGGGCGTCGATCGCCTGGTCGGACTCGGTCAGTTCGCCGCGAGCGGGGACCTCGCCGTCGCAGTACTTCTGCAGCATGGCGACCAGGCGGGACGCCAGGTTGCCGTAGCCGTTCGCGAGCTCGGCCTGGTAGCGCGCCGAGATGTCTTCCCAGCTGAAGTTGCCGTCCTGCCCGAAGGTGATGGCGCGCAGGAAGTAGTAGCGGAAGGCGTCGGACCCGAACGTGTCGGTGATCTCCGACGGCGCGATGCCGGTCAGCTTCGACTTGGACATCTTCTCGCCGCCGACGAGCAGCCAGCCGTGGCCGAAGACGCGCTCCGGCACGGGCAGCCCAGCGGCCATGAGCATCGCCGGCCAGATGACGGCGTGGAAGCGGGCGATGTCCTTGCCGACGATGTGCACGCTCGGCCAGAGGCGCTTGAAGGCCTCGTCGTCGTCGGTGCCGTAGCCGAGCGCCGTGACGTAGTTGAGCAGGGCGTCGAACCACACGTACAGCACGTGGTCGCTGTCCCACGGGATCTTGATGCCCCAGTCGAAGCTGGAACGCGAGATCGACAGGTCGCGGAGCCCCTGCTTGACGAACGAGATGATCTCGTTGCGGACGCTCTCGGGCTGGATGAACAGCGGGTTCGACTCGTACAGGTCGAGCAGGCGCTGCTCGAAGTCGGACATCCGGAAGAAGTAGTTGCGCTCGGCCAGCACCTCGACCGGGATCGAGTGGATCGCGCAGACCTGCTGACCCTCGTACGCACCGGTGCCGGCGACCAGGTCGCTCGGCTGTTTGTACTCCTCGCAGCCCACGCAGTAGAAGCCCTCGAACTCGCCGGCGTAGATGAAGCCGTCGTCGTACAGCTTCTGCAGGAACGCCGTCACGCCGCGCTCGTGCCGTTCGTCGGTGGTGCGGATGAAGTCGTCGTTCGCGACGTCGACCGTGTCGAGCAGTGGCTTCCAGGCGTCGTTGACCAGCCGGTCGGCCCATTCCTTGGGCGAGACGTCGTTCGCCGAGGCGGTGCGCAGGATCTTCTGCCCGTGCTCGTCGGTGCCGGTGAGCAGCCAGGTGTCGTCACCGCGCTGCCGGTGCCAGCGCGCGAGGAAGTCCGCGGCGACCTCGGTGTAGGCGTGCCCGATGTGGGGCACGTCGTTCACGTAGAAGATCGGCGTGGTGATGCTGAACGAGGACCCGGCGGACATGCGGACCATCCTACGGGCGCACCGAACCCTGATGACGCGTGCGGCGGTGGACTGTGGAGAACCGGGTCCTGGAGGCCCGTGACGGGCCCGCCCCGCGCCTCCAGACCGGCGGATGCGAACGCGACGAGCCCCGCTCAGCGCGCCGCGAGCGCCCCTTCGTAGAGGTCCCGCTTCGACAGCCCGGTCGCGTCCGCGACCGCCGCGGCGGCCTCCTTCATGCGCATGCCGGCGGCCACCCGCTCGAGCACCAGGCGCACGCCGTCGTCGAGCGTGGCTTCTTCGGTGGCCTCCGCGGCGCCGTCGACGACGATGCAGATCTCGCCCCGGACGCCCTCGGACGCCCACGCGACGAGTTCGTCCAGCGGCCCACGGCGGACCTCTTCGTACAGCTTCGTGAGCTCACGGCAGACCGCGGCGCGTCGGTCACCCCCGAACCCGACGGCCATGTCCGCCAGGGTCTCGGCCAGCCGGTGCGGCGACTCGAAGAACACCATCGTCCGCTGCTCCCCCGCCAGCGCCTGGAACGCCCGACGGCGCTCCCCGGCCTTGCGGGTCGGGAACCCCTCGAACGTGAAGCGGTCGGTGGGCAGCCCGGACACGGCGAGCGCCATGAGCACGGCCGACGGCCCGGGCAGGGCGGTGACGGTGACCCCGGCGGCCGCGGCGGCCTCGACGAGGGGGAAGCCGGGGTCGCTGATCGCGGGCATGCCGGCGTCGGTCAGGACCACGACGTCCTCGTCGCGGGCGAGCTCGACGACCTCGGACGCCTTCGCCCGCTCGTTGTGCTCGTGCAGGGCGATGAGCCGCGGACGGTTCTCGATGCCCAGGGCGCGCATCAGGTGGATGGCGGTCCTGGTGTCCTCCGCCGCGACGACCGTGGCGTTGGAGAGGGTCTCGACGAGACGGCGCGAGGCGTCCCCGAGGTTGCCGATGGGCGTTGCTGCGAGGACGATCACGCACCCATTGTCCCCGCACGGCGACCCCGGCGCGGCGACAGCGGCCGCCCGACGCCGCCGCGTCGGCGCGAGCAGCCCCGTCGCAGCGGGGACATGTGGTCGATCCGTAGGATGCTCAGCGATGACCAGCGAGCTGACCGACGACCGCACGGCCGTGCCCGACGGGCCGGTCGGCTCGCGCCTGGACGACTGGTGGGGGCGGGTGCTCTCCACGTCGCAGCGCGTCGCCGTGTGGCGGTGGACGGGTCCGCTCGCGGTGACGCTCCTCGCCGCCGTGCTGCGGCTGGTGAACCTCGGCACCCCGCACTCGCTCGTGTTCGACGAGACGTACTACGTCAAGGACGGCTGGTCGATCGTGCACCTCGGGTACGAGGGCACCTGGCCCGCGAACCCGAGCGGTGACGGCGCCCCGACGACCGACGACCGGTTCGTCCGCGGTGAGACGGACGTCTTCACGAGTGCCGCGGAGTTCATCGCGCACCCGCCGCTCGGCAAGTACCTCATCGGCCTCGGGATGCTGCTGTTCGGGGCGGACAACTCGTTCGGCTGGCGTTTCACGGTGGCCGTGCTCGGCATCGCGACGGTGTTCCTCACCGCCGTGATCGCCCGGTCGCTGTTCCGTTCGACGATGATCGGCACGCTCGCCGGGTTCCTGCTCGCGATCGACGGGCAGGCGATCGTGATGTCGCGGGTGACGCTCCTCGACGGCATCCTGACCTTCTTCGTCATCCTCGGCTTCGGGGCGCTGCTGCTCGACCGCCGGCAGAGCCAACGGCGGCTCGACGAGTGGGTCGCCGCCCGCGCCGCCGCGGGCCGGACCACCCTGTGGGGGCCGGTGTTCTGGTGGCGTCCGTGGTTGTTCGCGATGGGCCTGGCACTCGGGCTGGCGGCGGCGACGAAGTGGTCGGGGATGTACTTCCTGGCGTTCTTCGCGGTGTACTCCGTGCTGAGCGACATGATGATGCGCCGCCGTGCCGGGGTCGAGTTCTGGTCGTCGAGCGCGCTGCTGCAGCAGGCACCGGTGTCGTTCCTGCTGACCGTGCCGATCGCCGCGGTGACCTACGTGGCGTCGTGGACCGGCTGGTTCGTGTCGAAGGACGGATGGGACCGCAACTGGCTGTCCTCGGGCGGCGAACGCTGGACCGGGCTGCTCGCCTGGGTGCCGGACAGCCTGCAGAACTGGTGGCACTACCAGTCGGAGATCTACGCCTTCAACATCGGGCTGCACACCCCGCACTCGTACCAGGCGAACCCGCTGCTCTGGCTCGTGATGCAGCGCCCCACGTCGATGTTCTACGTCGGCACGGACGCCGGACAGGACGGCTGCTGGGCGAACCGCTGCGGCGAGGCGATCACCGGCATCGCGAACCCGTTCATCTGGTACGCCTCGGTCATCGCCACGGTGGCGCTGCTCGTGCTCTGGATCCTGCGCCGGAAGTGGGAGTACGGCTTCGTCCTGCTCGGCGTCGCGGCGGGGTACCTGCCCTGGCTGATGTACGTCGACCGGACGGTGTTCCAGTTCTACACGATCGCCTTCGAGCCCTACATGGTGATGGCGCTGGCCGCCGCGATCGGGTTGGTGCTCGGCAGGCGGAGCGACGAACGGTCCCGCCGGTCACGGGCGATCCTGTGGGTCGGCGTGTACCTGGGCGTCGTCGTGCTCGCCTCGGTCTACTGGTACCCGATGTGGACGGCGATGCAGGTGCCATGGGACTTCGTCCGGTCGCACTACTGGATCCCCAGCTGGCTGTAGCCGGTCTGGCAGGGCCGGCCGGTCTGACCGGGCTCGCCGCGCTCGTCGCGCTGGGCGCTCTGGTGGCGACCACAGCCGGACAGGAGGCCCGTGGCGGCGCCGCCATGGGCCTCCCCTGCGTCCGTGGTCAGGACTGCGCGTGCAGTGCGCGCTCGATCGACTCGCGGTCCAGCGGGTCGCCGAGCATCGGCGCGCTGTCGTCCGTGCCCGGCAGGACGCCCTGGATCAGGAGTTCCGCGTAGCGGCGCCAGGCGTCCGGGTCGTGCTCGCGGGTGGCGTCGGCGACCGCACCGACCATCGCGGTGAGCATCGGCAGGTCCCGGTAGTCGAAGCCGGGGCGGACGACGCCGGCGGTCTCGGCACGGCCGATGATCGCGGCGACCTGGCGTTCGAGCCGGTCGCGCTCCTGCACGATGGACGGACGGGCCTTGCCGGCGCGGACGATGGCGTCGGCGAGGGCGCGGTCGCGTGCACGGAACGCGAAGACGCCCATCAGGTACACCCGGAGCGCCTCGCGCGGATCGGAGACGTCCGCGGCGCGCGCTGCGGCGTCGTTCATGGCCTCGAACTTGGTGGCGAGCAGCGCCTCGATCAGGGAGTCCTTGTCGGCGAACCGTCTGTAGACGGTGCCGACCCCGACGCCGGCCTCGTGCGCGATGTCGTTCAACGTGACGGAGAGCCCGCGCTCCGCGAAGCACTTGCGTGCCGTCTGCAGGATCAGCTCGCGGTTGCGCGCTGCGTCGGCGCGCAGCGGTCGCTCGAGGTCGGACGCGGACTCGGTGGTGCTCACGATCCGACCGTAGTTGCACTTTCTGGGAACAAGTGGATGCCCTCCTTCCGTTTCGGTCTACACTGGCCACAAACGGATGCCTCGCATCCGGTTTCGTCACCACCACATCTCGGGAGTGCCCGACGGCGCGCACCTCCACCCCACCCTCCAACCTTCTCGAAGGAGGCTGCCGTGACGGCAGAACACACGGTGCCGACCCCCACCGGGACAGCACCCACGACTCCGGGCACCACCCCCGCCAAGAGCAACCACCGCTGGATCGCCCTGGCGGTCATCGCCCTCGCACAGCTGATGGTCGTGCTCGACGCGACCATCGTGAACATCGCCCTGCCCTCGGCCCAGGCCGACCTGGACTTCGGCACCGACCAGCGACAGTGGATCGTCACCGCGTACTCGCTGGCGTTCGGCTCGCTGCTGCTGCTCGGCGGTCGCCTCGGCGACCTGTTCGGGCGCAAGAACACCTTCATCATCGGGCTGGTCGGCTTCGCCGTCGCCTCGGTGCTCGGTGGCCTCGCCGACTCGTTCGGCCTGCTCGTCGCGGCCCGCGCACTCCAGGGCGTCTTCGGCGCACTGCTCGCCCCGTCCGCACTCGGCATGCTGACCACCACGTTCCGCGACCCCAAGGAACGCGGTCGCGCGTTCGGCATCTTCGGGTCCATCGCCGGCTCGGGTGCGGCCATCGGCCTGCTGCTCGGCGGCGTGCTGACCGAGTACGCCTCGTGGCGCTGGTGCCTCTACGTCAACGTCGTCTTCGCCGTGCTCGGCGTGATCGGCGCACTCGTCTTCATGGAGAAGCCGCCGAAGGTCGAGCGTCCGCGCATCGACGTCCTCGGGGTCATCACCATCACGCTCGGGCTCGTCGGCGTCGTCTACGGCTTCTCGAACGCCGAGACGAACGGCTGGGACTCCCCCGTCACGATCGCCATGCTCGCCGGCGGTGTCGTGCTGATCGCCGCGTTCGTGTTCATCGAGACCCGCGTCGCCCACCCGCTGCTGCCCCTGCGCGTCGTGCTCGACCGTGACCGCGGCGGCTCGTTCATCGCGATCGGCCTGGTCGCGATCGGCATGTTCGGCATCTTCCTGTTCCTGACCTACTACCTGGAGCAGACCCTCGGGTTCAGCTCGCTGCAGACGGGTCTCGCGTTCCTGCCGATGCCGCTGTCGATCATGATCTCGGCGACGCAGATCGGTGGCCGCCTGCTGCCGCGCGTCGGGCCGAAGGTGCTCATCTTCGCCGGTGGCCTGGTCGCCGCGACCGGGCTCCTGCTGCTGCTCCGCACCGACCTGGACAGCTCCTACGCGGGCACCGTCCTGCCGGCGCTGATCGTCATCGGTCTCGGCATGGGCACGATCTTCTCGTCCGCGATGAACACCGCGACGACCGGGGTCGCCCGGGCCGACGCCGGTGTGGCCTCGGCGACGGTCAACACGATGCAGCAGATCGGTGGCTCGATCGGTACGGCGCTGCTGTCGACGATCTTCGCCGACGTGGTGTCGAACAGCCTGTCCGGGCTGTCCGCCGCGCCGACCAAGCTGCAGCAGGCCCAGGCCACGCTCGACGGGTACCACGTGGCGTTCGGCATCTCGGCCGGCGTGCTCGTGCTCGTCGCCCTGGCCGGCGGACTGCTCATCAACCGGCAGTCGGTGCGGGTCGAGCGGCTCGCACGTGCCGGGTCCGCCACGACCGGGAGCATCCCCGCCGCAGCGCACTGACGCTCGCGCTGCCCTCGGCGCCTTCGGCCCGTTCCGGTTCTGCCGGGGCGGGCCGTTGTGCGTGGGGGGGCGTCGGGACGGGGCGCGGGGCGGAGGGCGACGCCGACGCCGATGCCGAACGACATCGTCGACGTCGTACGACGACGACATCGACGCTCCGTGCACGCGCCGACAGTTGCACGCGCGCGAGTGCGACGCAGTCGATGTCGTACGACGACGACACCGTCGTTCCGCGTCGGTAGCGCACCGCACCCGCACACCACCCCCACCCCCGGTTGCGCCGCGTGTCCACGACTCTGGCCCACGTCAGGGGTGCGGATTATGGTGTGCGACATGGCCCCCGTCCTGACCTCACCACTCGTGTCGACGCAGTGGCTCGCAGACCACCTCGGTGCTGACGAGCTGGTCGTGCTCGACGCCTCGGTGCACACGGTCGGGGCCGGGTTCGACACGAGCTGGCTCCCCGGGCGGGACGCCCACGAGCAGCGGGGCCACGTGCCCGGCGCCCGCTTCGCCGACCTGATCGACGACTTCTCCGCCGCCGACGCCGACGTCCCGTTCACCCGCCCCGGCGCCGAGCGCTTCGAGGTCGCCGCGGCACAGCTCGGCGTGACGAACACCTCGACCGTGGTGGTCTACGACGACAGCGTCGGCGAGTGGTCGGCACGCCTGTGGTGGATCTTCCGTTCGTTCGGCTTCGACTCGGTCGCGGTGCTCGACGGTGGCTTCACGAAGTGGCGCGACGAGGGCCGCCCCATCCGCGTGGGCGCACTCCACACTCGCGCGACACCGTCCGACCCCGATGCCGGTGCGTTCCTGGCCGGCGAAGAACGTGCACTCTGGGCCGACCACGACCGCGTCACCCGTGCGGTCTCCGGCGAAGAGCCGGCGTCCCTGGTGTTCGCCGCGCCCTGGGCCGCCCTCGGTGACGACCACCCGCCGATCGTGCCGGGCAGCAACCCGATCACGGCGGACACCCTGGTGGACCCCGAGACGAACGCGTACCTGCGCGGCGCCGAGCTCGAGCGGGCCTTCGCCGCGGTGATCGGTGCCGACGAGATCGTCACGTACTGCGGGGTGGGCAGCGCCGCGTGCGTCGACGCCCTCGCCCTGACGGTGCTCGGGCACGACCGGGTGAAGGTCTACGACGGTTCATTGGCCGACTGGTGGCGGCACGAGCAACTCGCCTCCTGACGGAACCGATCGAGGGCCCTCGGCCGTGCCGCGCCGCACTACCGTTGCACCATGAGCACCAGACGCGCGGTCATCCTCGGCGGCACCGGCGGCATCGGCTCGGCCGTCGCGCGAGAGCTCCTCGACGCCTCGGGCCGGGGCGGCGGCGACTGGCAGGTCGACGTGCTCGCACGCCGAGGCGGTCCCGCAGCGGACGCCCTGACCGCAGCCGGCGCCGCGTTCACGCCCGGTGACCGCCGCGACCGGTCCGTCCTGCGCGACCTGCTCCGCCCCGGGGCCGACCTGCTCGTCGACACCGTCGGCCTGACCCGCGACGACGCCCAGCAGCTCCTGCCGTTCCTCGACGACGTCGGCTCGACGGTCTTCGTCTCGTCCAGGTCGGTGTACGCCGACGAGCAGGGGCGGCACGCGAACTCGCTCGACAAGCCGGTGTTCGGCGGCGCGGTCACCGAGATCCAGCCGACCGTCACCGCCGGCGACGGGGACCCCACGAGTCGTGACGGCTACGGCGCCGCGAAGGTGGCGGCCGAGCAGGTCCTGCTCGACCACGGCGCCCCGGTCACGGTGCTCCGCCCGTCGAAGGTGTACGGCGTCGGCATCGGCCGCCCGCGGGAGTGGTTCGTCGTCCGCCGTGTGCTCGACGGCCGGGAGCGCATCCTGCTCGCCGACCACGGCCGCGGTGTGGACCACACGACGGCGGCGAGCGGCATCGGTTCGCTCGTCCGTCTCGTCGCGGACGCGCCGGACCGCCGGATCCTCAACGTCGCGGATGCCTCGGCCCCGACCGCGCTCGAGATCGTGCGGACGATCGGCGGACACCTGGACCACCGGTTCGACGAGGTCCTGCTCGACGAGGACGCGCCCGCGTTCGTGGGCGGCACGCCGTGGTCGTCACGACCGCCGTTCGTCCTCGACACCACGGCGGCACGCGCCCTCGGGTGGGAACCACCGGAGTTCGCGACCGCCGTCGCCCCCGAACTCGATTGGCTGGTCGAGACCGCCCACGCGACGCCCGCCGACGGCGACGTCCCGTGGGCCGACGACCCGTTCTGGGAGCACATGTTCGACTACGGCCCCGAGGACGCCGCACTCGCACTCCTCTCCCTCAACCTGGGCTGACACGGTGCCCCGGTCCGAGGTCCTGTTCATCGGCGGGCGTTCCGGCGTGGGCAAGTCCACGGCGGCCGAGGCGCTGCACGACCTGCTCGTCGCGGCGGACGTCCGGCACGCGGTGATCGAGGGCGACCTGCTCGACCTCGCGCACCCTGCACCGCACGTCGAACACCCCGAGGCCCACCTGGCCGAGCGGAACCTCGCCGCGATCTGGGCCGGCTACCGGGCGATCGGGCACCACCGGCTCGTCTCCACGAACACCGTGTCCGTGCTCGAGCACGAGCGCCTCGCTGCGGCGATGGGCGACGATCCGCTGGTGCGCGTCGTCCTGCTCCGCGCATCCGACGGCGCGACCGCCGACCGGCTCGCACGACGAGCGGGTGGTGCGGTCCCGCAGGCGCAGCTCGCGCACAGCACGCGGACGGCCGGGAGGCTCGACTCGGCCACCGCGGACACGGTCACCCGGGTGGACACGGACGGCCAGAGCCCCGCCCAGGTGGCCGCGCGGCTCGCGTCGATCACGGGGTGGCTCGAGCGCTGATCTCCCCGCACGGCCTGTGCAGAGTGGGCGCCCCGTCCACAGATGTCGCCGGGCGGTGGTCCGCCCAGTCGGGGGCGGGCACGCTGGAGCCATGAACGACAACCGCCTCGGCACCTCGGTCAGTCCCTACCTGCGTCTGCACGCCGACAACCCCGTCGACTGGCGCGAGTGGGGCCCCGAGGCGTTCGCCGAAGCGCGCGAGCGCGGGGTCCCGGTGCTGGTGTCGGTCGGGTACGCCACGTGCCACTGGTGCCACGTCATGGCGCGCGAGAGCTTCGACGACCCGGAGATCGGCGAGCTGCTCCGGCGGGACTTCGTGTCAGTGAAGGTCGACCGCGAAGAACGGCCGGACGTGGACGCGAGCCTGATGGCCTCGGCGAGCGCGTTCACGCAACAGCTCGGCTGGCCGCTGACGGCGTTCCTGACGCCCGACGGCCACGTCTTCTTCGCGGGGACGTACTTCCCGCCCACTCCCGTCGGGCAGGTCCCGGCGTTCCGGCAGATCCTGGCCGCGGTGCTCGACGCCTGGACCGAGCGCCGGCACGAGGTCGACGCGAACGCCTCGGCCATCGCGACGGCGATCCGGCAGGGTGCCGTGGCGGACGCGACCGCCCGCTCGGGCGAGGGCGGTGCCGGAGTCGACCCGGGCCTCCCGTCCGTCGACGCCATCCGGGCCGTCACGGACCAGTTGTCGCAGGCAGAGGACACCACCTACGGTGGTTTCGGCGGCGCGCCGAAGTTCCCGAGCACACCGCTTCTCGAGTTCCTCGCCGACGCGGCGGCCGACGGCGACGCCGAGGCCGACGGGCTGCTCGACCGGTCGTTGCACGCGATCCGCGCGTCCGAGCTGACCGACGCAGACGGCGGCGTCTTCCGGTACGCGACCAAGCGCGACTGGAGCGTGCCGCACTACGAACGGATGCTCTACGACAACGCGGGGCTGCTCGCGGTCGCGGGTGCCGAACAGGCCCGCGGCATCGCCGACTTCCTCCGCGACACCCTGCGCCGTGCCGACGGGGCGTTCGTCGCCGCGCAGGACAGCGAGTCGACCATCGACGGCCGTCGGGTCGAGGGCGAGTGGTACCGCCGACCGATTGCCGAGCGCGCCCAGCTCGACCCGCCACCGCTGGACGACCAGGTGCTCACTGGCTGGAACGGCCTGGCGATCCGGGGGCTGGCGATCGCCGGCGCACGGCACGGCGACCCGGAACTCGTCGCGCTCGCGCGGGGCGCGGCCGACGCGGTCCTCGCCGCCCACGTGCAGGACGGCCACGTGACGGTGCGGTCCAGCACACCGCGCGGGGTGTCCTCCGCACCGGCCACCGTCGAGGACGTCGGACTGCTCGCCGAAGGGCTGCTCGAACTGGCCCTGGTGACGGGCGAGATCTCCTACGCGACCGTCGCACGCTCGCTCGTCGACGACGGCCTGGCCGAGCGCTTCGACGTCGACCCGGTGCTGGCCGCGGCGGGGACGGCCACGGGCGAACAGCCGCAGACGGCGATGCGGTCCGGCACCGTGGCGCTGGCGTCGGCCGCCGCGACGCTCGGGGCACTGACGGGCGACGAGGCACTGCGGGTCGCCGCGGCACGACTCATCGCCGACCGCGCCCGCACCGGGACCGAGCGACCCCTCGGTCACGCGGATGCCCTCGGTGTCGCCCTCGCCCTGCAACGGCCGTCGCGCGAGATCGTCGTCGTCACGAGCGGCACCGACGACCCGATGCGGGCCGTGGCACACCGTGCTCGGCGCCCCGGTACGGTCGTCGCCACCACCACGCCGGAGCAGGCACGCGACTGGGCCGAGGCGGGGTTCTCGGTGTTCGAGGGACGCGACGTGCTCGACCCTGCCGCGTACGTCTGCCACGACCGGGTGTGCGAACTGCCGTCCCGGTCGGCGGACGCCCTGACCCAGCAGATCGCCTGACCCGCCTCCCGCCCGGCGCGCCTGTATCCTGGAATGCTCATGTCTTCTCCGCTGCCCGTCATCACGTACCCGCCCGAACTGCCGGTCTCGCAGCGGCGGGACGACATCGCGGCTGCCATCCGTGACAACCAGGTGGTCATCGTCGCCGGGGCCACCGGCTCGGGCAAGACGACGCAGCTGCCGAAGATCTGCCTCGAGCTGGGTCGTGAGCACATCGGGCACACCCAGCCCCGCCGGATCGCGGCGCGGACCATCGCCGAGCGTGTGGCGGAAGAACTCGGCGGCGGGGAGCTCGGCGGACTCGTCGGCTACCAGGTCCGCTTCACCGACAAGGTGAGCTCCGAGACACGCGTGAAGCTGATGACCGACGGCATCCTGCTGAACGAGATCCACTTCGACCGCGACCTGAAGCGGTACGACACGATCATCATCGACGAGGCGCACGAGCGGTCCCTGACGATCGACTTCCTGCTGGGCTACCTGAAGCGGTTGCTCCCCCGTCGTCCCGACCTGAAGCTCATCATCACGAGTGCGACGATCGACCCGGAGTCGTTCTCGAAGCACTTCGACGACGCCCCCATCATCGAGGTGTCCGGCCGCACCTACCCGGTCGAGATCCGGTACCGCCCCCTCGTCGCCGAAGACCAGGACGACGACGCCGACGACGAGTCGGACTCCCGCACCGGCGACAGCGGCAACGCAGCCGACGACCGCGACACCCTGCAGGGCATCACGGACGCCCTCGACGAGCTGGCGCAGGAGGACCCGGGCGACGTGCTCGTGTTCCTGTCCGGCGAGAACGAGATCCGCGACGCGCAGGACGCGATCGAGGGCAAGCGCTACCCGGGCACCGAGGTCCTGCCGTTGTACGGCCGCCTGTCCGCCGCCGACCAGCACCGGGTCTTCGAGCGCCGGCACACCCCGGGCATCCGCCGTCGTGTCGTCCTCGCCACGAACGTCGCCGAGACCTCACTGACCGTGCCCGGCATCAAGTACGTGATCGACACGGGGACGGCACGCATCTCGCGGTACTCCCCGCGGGCCAAGGTACAGCGCCTGCCGATCGAGGCGATCTCGCAGGCCAGCGCCAGTCAGCGCTCCGGTCGAGCGGGCCGCACGAGTGCCGGCATCGCGATCCGGCTCTACTCGGAAGACGACTTCGGCCGACGCCCCGAGTACACCGACCCCGAGATCCTCCGCACGAACCTCGCCGCGGTGATCCTGCAGATGATCTCGCTCGGCTTCGGGGACATCGAGTCGTTCCCGTTCCTGCAGCCGCCGGACAGCCGCGGCGTGAAGGACGGCCTCGACCTGCTCCGCGAGCTCCGCGCCGTCGACAAGGACGGCCGCATCACGAAGTCCGGGCGACAGCTGACCCGGCTGCCGATCGACCCCCGGCTCGGTCGGATGGTGCTCGAGGCCGGGCGGCAGGGTGTCGGACGCGAGGTCATCGCCATCGTCAGCGCCCTGAGCATCCAGGACCCCCGCGAGCGCCCCCTCGAGAAGCGTGCCCACGCCGACCAGCTGCACGCCCGGTTCGCCGACCCGACGAGCGACTTCCTGACCCTGCTGAACCTCTGGAACCACATCGAGGAGCAGCAAGAGGAGCTGTCGTCGAGCGCGTTCCGCCGGCTGTGCAAGGCCGAGTTCCTGAACTACCTGCGCATCCGCGAGTGGCAGGACCTGTACCGGCAGCTCTCCCGTGCCGCGAAGCAGGTCGACGTCCGGGTCGGGCAGGCCCGCTCCGACGACGGCGACGCCGTGCACCGCGCGCTGCTCTCCGGACTCCTCAGCCAGATCGGGCTGCGCGACCGCGAGAAGCGCGACTACCTCGGCTCCCGCAACACCCGGTTCGTGGTGTTCCCGGGCAGCGTGCTCGCGAAGAAGCAGCCCGACGCCGTGATGGCCGCCGAGCTCGTCGAGACGAGCCGGTTGTTCGCTCGGACCGTCGGCCGGATCGACCCCGCCTGGGTGGAGCCGCTCGCCGGTGACCTGCTCAAGCGCACCTACGGCGAGCCGCACTGGGAGAAGAAGCAGGGGGCGGTCGTCGCCTACGAGCGCGTGACCCTGTTCGGCGTCCCGATCGTGCAGCGCCGCCGCGTGCAGTACTCGCGGATCGACCCGGAACACTCCCGCGAGCTCTTCATCCGGCACGCCCTGGTCGAGGGTGAGTGGGAATCGCAGCAGGCCTTCGACCGCGCCAACCGGAAGCTCCGCAAGGAACTCGAGCAGCTCGAGGAACGCACCCGCCGCCGGGACATCCTGCTCGACGACGAGAACGTCTACGAGTTCTACGATGCCCGCATCCCTGCCGACGTCGCCACGACGCGCGACTTCGAGGGGTGGTGGCGGACCACCCGGCGTGAGCAGCCGGACCTGCTCACGATGCGCCGGTCGGACCTGCTGGACGAATCAGCGGCCGAGGCCGCCGAGGACGACGTCGAGTACCCGACTCAGTGGCGGAGCGGCGATCAGCGTCTCGCCATCCAGTACCGCTTCGAGCCCGGTGCACAGGACGACGGCGTCAGCGTGCAGGTCCCCCTCGCGCTCCTGCCCCGGATGCGCGAAGAGGGCTTCGACTGGCAGGTGCGCGGCCTCCGCAAGGAACTCGTCACCGCGCTCATCAAGTCGCTGCCGAAGCAGATCCGCAAGAACGTCGTGCCCGCTGCCGACTGGGCCGAGAAGATCGTCGCCGAGCTGCCCGACGACGCCCCGACCGAGCCGACGGAGTCGTTCCGCGCCACGCTCGCCAAGGCGATCCAGCGCATGACCTACGTCCCGGTCTCCGAGTCCGACTTCGACCTGTCCCGCGTCCCCGCGCACCTGCTGCCGACGTGGGCCGTGGTCGACGAGCGTGGTCGGCGGGTCGAGACCGGCAAGGACCTGTCGGTCCTGCAGACCAAGCTCAAGGACCGGACCCAGCAGAGCGTCGCCTCCGCCACGGCGAAGGGCGCAGGACGGACAGGAGGCGCGGCTCGCGTCGCCTCCGCCGGCGCCGGTCGTCCGCTGGAACAGTCCGGACTCACCGCCTGGCCCGACCAGGACCTGCCGCAGACCCTCGACACCAAGCAGGCGGGCGGCGTCATCCGCGCGTACCCGTCCCTGGTCGAGGAAGGCACCGGTCCGAAGGCGACCGTCGGCGTGCAGCTGCTCGCCACCCCGTCCGACCGCGTCGTCCGGATGCCCGCCGGGGTCCGCCGTCTGGTGATGCACGCGGTGCCGTCGCCGGTGTCGTACATCCAGTCGCACCTGACCGCGCAGGAGAAGCTCGCCCTCGCGGCCAGTCCCTACCCGTCGACCGCCGCGCTGTTCGACGACGTCCTGGCCGCCGTGGTCGACGCCGGCATCCGTCGGGCCCACCCGGACGGCCTCGTCTTCACGAAGGCCGAGTTCGAGTCGGTCCGCGATGCCGTTTCGGCCACCGTCGTCGACACGATGTTCACCGCCGTGTCCGAGGTCGCGGCCGTCCTGGCCGCACAGCGCTCCGCCGAACGAGCACTCAAGCAGGCGAACTCGATGTCGCTGCTCGCCGCCCTCAGCGACATGCGGCAGCAGATGGAGCGCCTGGTGTTCCCCGGGTTCGTCGCCGTCGCGGGGCTCGACCGGCTGCGCCGCATCCGCGTGTACCTGCAGGGCATCGAGGCCCGCGTGCAGAAGCTGCTGCAGAACCCCGGACGTGACGCGACCTGGATGCGCGAGGTCACCGTGGCGACCGACCGCTACACCGATGCCGGCGGTGTCTTCCCGCCCGCGGTCGGGGCGCACCCGGAGCTCGTGCACGCTCGGTGGATGCTCGAGGAGTTCCGGCTCAGCCTGTTCGCGCAGGAACTCGGGACCGCCGAGACCGTCTCGTTGCAGCGGATCACGAAGGCCCTGACCGCCGCACGCTGATGGGTCTACCGTGTCGGCCATGATCGGCACACTCGACGTCGTCGTCCTGGACTGCCCGGACACCCGCGCCCTCGCCCGCTTCTACGCCGAGCTGCTCGGCGGGGAGATCGTCGGCTTCGACGAGGACTGGGCGGAGCTCGCCCTCCCGTTCACCGACCACCGTCCGATCCTGGCGTTCCAGCAGGTCGACGACTACCGGGCGCCGGAGTGGCCCGGCCAGGCGGTGCCGCAGCAGAGCCACCTCGACGTGAAGGTCGACGACCTCGACGACGGCGAGGCCGCGGTGCTCGCGATCGGTGCGACGGCCACGGGGTCGGGCACGGAGACGTTCCGCGTCTACCTCGACCCCGCGGGGCACCCGTTCTGTCTCATCCGGCCGTCGGACTGACCGGTTCGGTCGCCAGGCCCTCGACCACGGTGACGTTCGGCAGTGCGGTGAGTGCTGCGCCGGGCAGGAACAGCTTCGCGGCGCGGCGCCCGGCGCCGATGACGACCTCGGGGGCGTCGAGGACGCGCGCGTCGATGTAGAGCGGCCACGACGACGGCAGCCCGATCGGGGTGATGCCGCCGTACTCCATGCCGGTCAGCTCGACCGCTTCGTCCATCGGGGCGAAGCTCGCCTTGCGGACGTCGAGCAGCTGCTTCACGACCCGGTTCACGTCGAGCTTCGTCGATGCGAGGACGACGCAGGCGGCGTAGCGGACCTCGTCGCCGCGCTTCCCTGCGACGACGATGCAGTTCGCGCCGCCGGCCAGCGGGTAGCCGTACGCCTCCGAGAACGCGGCGGTGTCGGCGAGGTCCGCGTCGATCGGGGCCCCCTCGATCTTCATGACGACCTCGGTCGGCAGCGCGACGAGGGCTTCGGCGACGGGGATCGCGAGGAATCCGGTGGCGACCAGGGCGGGAACACGTTCGAGCGTCGGCATGGCTCCACCGTAGGGAAGCGATCCCGCACGAGGGTGGAGCCATGACCGAACTCCGGGCGATCGACGTCGACCAGTGGCCCCGCCGGGAGCACTTCGAGCACTACCGGCACCGGGTGCCGTGCGCGTACGAGGTGACCGTCGAACTCGACGTCACCGCCTTCGTCGAGCGCGTCCGAGCGACCGGCCGTCGGACCTACGCGTCGCAGCTCTGGGCCATCGCGACCGTGGTGAACCGGCACGACGAGTTCCGGATGCAGCTGCTGGACGACGGCTCCCCCGCCGTGTGGGACCGTGTCCACCCGATGTTCACCGTGTTCCACGCGGACACCGAGACGTTCTCCGCCCTGGTCGTGCCGTACGACGACGACTTCGGCACGTTCCACGACGCTGCGGTGTCGACGATGGAGGAGTACCGCGACGACACCCGGATGTTCCCGCAGGACGACCGGCCCGGCAACGTGTTCGACGTCTCGACCCTGCCAGGAGCATCGTTCACCGGCTTCTCGCTGCAGGTGCGCGACGGCTGGGACCACCTGCTGCCGATCATCACGCTCGGCGGGTACCGGACCGCTGGTGACCGGACGCGGCTGCCGCTGGCGCTGCACGTCAACCACGCGGCTGCCGACGGCTTCCACACGACCCGGCTGCTGCGCGAGCTCGAGGAGCGCTTCGCCGACCCTGGCTGGCTCGGCTGACCTTGCCCATCGCTCCACCGCATCTCCTACGCTGACCCCATGACGTCGCAGTCGGAGTCCCCCGCCCGCAAACGCATCGGGCTCGTCGGCGCGGGCGGCATCTCCGTCGCCCACCTGCCCGGGCTGCTCCGCCTGGGCGACGTGGTGGTGCACGCTCGCGAGGGCGCCCACGAACTCGTCGCCGCGTTCACCGACACCGCTCGGGCCGAGGGCAGCACGATCACCGTCGCCGACAGCCTCGACGAGCTCCTCGCCGCGGTCGACATCGTCGACGTGGTGGTCCCGACGCACGCCCACGCCGAGGTCGTCCGTGCGGCGATCGCGGCCGGCAAGGACGTCGTCTCGGAGAAGCCCCTGGCCCGGACCGACGCGGACGCGGCGGACCTGGCGGTGCGCGCTGCGGACGCAGGCGTGCAGCTCTACCCGGCCCAGGTGGTGCGCTGGTTCCCCGCGTACGCGCGCCTGCACGAGGCCGCGACCACGGGCCTCCTGGGCGACCTGGCGGTGTTGCGGTTCTCGCGGTCCGGCGCCTTCCCCACCCACGTCCCCTGGTTCGGCGACCGCGCCCTGTCGGGCGGGATCGTGATGGACCAGATGATCCACGACCTGGACATCGCGCGCTGGGTGGCGGGCGAGGTGACCCGCGTGTCGGCGGTGAGCGTCCGCGCGGGTTCCGAGGCGGAGCCGGTCGAGGCGGCGCACGTCCTGCTCACGCACGAGTCGGGCGCGATCAGCCACGTCGCCGGACTGTGGGGACCGCAGCACCTCGCCTTCACGACGGAGTACTCGGTGACGGGGACGCTCGGCAGCCTGTCGCACTCGTCCCGGGCCGAGGAGGACACCCGGAGCGACCTGGCGGCACCGGCTTCCGTGGACGGTTTCCTGCCGAGGGTGGACCCGGCGGACGATCCGTACGCGCTGGAGCTCGCCGACTTCCTCGCCGCGTTCGACGGTGGTGCACCGCCCCGGGTGACCGTGGACGACGGCGTCGCCGCGGTGCGGATCGCGAACGCGGCGATCGCCTCGATCGAGTCCGGCCAGCCGGTCGAGGTCGCGCGGTGACGCTCCGGGTCGGGGTGCTCTCCTTCGCCCACACGCACGCCATCAGCTACCTCGGCGCCCTGGCGGCGATGCCGGACGTCGAGGTGCGCGGCACGGACCCGGGCGGGACCTCGACGGGGACGGAACTCGGCGACCTGCGCGGCGCCGAACTGGCACGCGCGCTCGGCGCCGGGTACGCGGACTCCGTCGACGAGCTGCTCGCCTGGGGGCCGGACGCCGTGATCGTCACGAGTGAGAACGCGCGGCACCGCGAGTTCGTCGAGCTCGCGGTGGCGGCGGGGGCACACGTGCTCTGCGAGAAGCCGCTCGCGACCTCGTGGCAGGACGGCCTCGCCATCCGCGATGCGGTGGACCTCGCCGGGGTGCTGCTCATGATGGCGTTCCCGGTGCGCTTCGCCTCGGCGTTCGACCGGCTGCGCGCGACGCGGGACTCGGGCGCACTCGGCACGGTGTTCTCCGTGCGGGGCGCGAACAACGGCATGCTCCCGCTCGCCCGGGACTGGTTCACCGACGTCCGACTGAGCGGAGGCGGCGCCCTCGTCGACCACGTCGTGCACGTCGCCGACCTGATCGACGGGCTGACCGGAGCGGCGCCGGTGTCCGTCACCGCCGTCGCCAACCGGGTGCTGCACGCCGACCGCGCGAACGCCGAGACCGCAGGCCTGGTGACCATCACGTACGACGACGGCACGATCGCGGCGATCGACTGCTCGTGGAGCCGACCCGACACGTCGCCGGTGTGGGGTGGGCTGACGCTCGACGTCGCCGGGACGGGCGGCACGGTGTCGGTGGACTTCTTCGGGGCGGCTGCTCGCGGACTCGACGCGGTCGGGGGCCGACCGATCGAACTCCGGTACGGACCCGACCACGACCTCCCGATGCTCCGGACGTTCCTGGCGGCCGTGCGGTCCGGGGAGCAGCCGCAGCCGGACGTCGGGGTCGGACTCCGGACGCTGTCGATCGTGCTGGCGGCGCAGGAGTCGGTGCGGACGGGCACGACGGTCCCGGTGCAGGTCGCGGACTGAGCACCGCCCCGCGCTACGCTCGTCCCGATGCGCGCAACCGTGCGGGACGTGGCCGCCCTCGCCGGGGTGTCCCCGAAGACTGTCTCCAACGTCGTCAACGGCGGCGTGGTCGTGCGCCCGGAGACCCGCGAACGCGTCGAGCGGGCGGTCGCCGAGCTCGACTACGTGCCGAACCTGTCCGCCCGCGGGCTCCGCAACGGCCGCTCCGGCGCCATCGCGTTGACGCTGCCGGAGATGGGCAGCGCCTACTCCGCCGAACTCGCGCAGTCCTTCGTGGAACTCGCCCGCGAACGCGGCTGGGTCGTGCAGCTCGAGCAGACCGGCAACGACCCGGCTCGCGAACGCGAACTGGTCTCCCGTGCCCGCGCACACCTGGTGGACGGGCTGATCCTCAACCCGGTGTCGCTCAGCGCGAGCGTCCTGGCCTCGACCGAGGGGCTGCCGCCGACCGTCGTCATCGGCGAGGTCGAGCCCGAGCACGTCGACCAGGTGCACGTGGACAGCCGCGCGGCCGCCGAGCAGGTCACCGAACACCTCATCGCCCACGGGCACCGGCGCATCGCGATCGTCGGGGCGTCACCCGAGGGTGCCGCGACGGCGACGAGCGAGCTCCGCGAACGCGGGTACACCGCCGGGCTCGCCGCCGCCGGCATCACGCCCGACCCGTCGCTCCGGGTCCCGCTGCCGTCGTGGACCACGAGTTCCGCGGCGACGACCTTCGCGGCCTGGCTCGACGAGCACCCCCTGCCCGACGCCGTCTTCGCCTTCACCGACTCGATCGCGTTCGGGGTGCTGCACGTCCTCGCCGCCCGCGGCGTCCGCGTGCCCGAGCAGGTCAGCGTCATCGGGTTCGACGACGTCGACGCGGCCGCGTACGCGATCCCGTCGCTCAGCACGGTGTCGTTCGACCGTCGGGCCTTCGCGACGGCGGCGCTCGACCTGCTGACCCGTCGGATCGCGGACCGCGGTGCCGCGCCGGAGACCGTCGTCGTGCCGCACCGGATCGTCGCGCGCGCGAGCGTCGGCGACCGCCCGCGCTGACGCTGCTGCCGCGCCGCGCCGCTTCGCTGCCGCCGCCGCCGCGCCGTTTCGCGCTGACCGACACCTCACGCGGTCGCGCGCCCACGAAGTGTCGCTCAGCGCGAAAGACCGCCAGCGCCGCCGCCGGAGCCGCCAGCGCCGCCGCCCTCGCCCGGGTCCGCCGCCGCCAGCACCGCCGACCGCGTCCGCGCATCACCGAGGATCCGGAAGTGCCCGCCCACCGGCAACCGCACGTTCGTCGCCCCCTGGAGCTCGCTGCCCTCGGGGATGAGCGTGTCGAACACCCCGTACACCGAGGTGATCCGCGCGTTCGCGTCGAGTTCCCGCGCCAGCCCCGCCAGCACCGGGTCGGCCGCCCGGAACGCCCGCAGGTGCGGCACCGGCGCGAGCCGCGCGTAGACCGAGCCCGCGAAGGGCGTCGACACCGCGACCATCCGGTCGATCCGCTCGTGCTGGTCGAGCTGCGTCATCGCGTACTTGCCGATCAGCCCGCCCTTGCTGTGTGCGAGCACGAGCACGTTCCGCAGGTCCTGTTCCTCCAGGGTCGCGATCACCTCGCGCGCCGAGTCCGGCACGGGTCGCAGGTTGTGCCGCAGGACCGGCAGCACGTGCACCGGGTGTCCCCGGTCGTGCAGTGCGTCCATCAGCGGCCGCATGAAGTGCCAGGTCTCGTAGACGCCGGGCACCACGACGACGGGCTGCCCCGCGCCGGTCCGGTAGTCGTCCGCGGTGGTCGGGCCGAAGCTGCGCACCTGCCAGCGTGCCGCGTACCCCCAGTCGAGTGCGGCCCACCACACGCGTCGCACCAGCGGGACACGGCCTGGAGGCCCGGATCGCGCCGTCCGCGCCGCCTCCGTCCCCGACGTGGTCGGCCGGGTCATCGCAGCCCCTCCAGGCGCTCGGCGCTGCGGAACGACTCGAGGAGGCGTGCGAAGGCGTCCGGCTGCCGTTCCTGCACGTGGTGCGGGCCGGCCAGTTCCACGAAGGTGCCGTTCGGCGCAGCGGCCGCGACCCGAGCCGACCAGTCGTGCCGCGCGATCGGGTCCTGGGTGCCGCGGACGACGAGGACGGGCTGCGTCACCTCGGTGATCGTCTGCTCGGTCGGGTAGCGGAGCATCGGCCCGAGCTCACGCGTGTACTGCCGCATGCTCCGCAGGTAGTCGGTGACCAGGACGCCGTTCATCCGGGCCCCCTCGACGAACCCGTCGCGGCCCAGGTCGAGTGCCTGCAGCGGGAGTGATCGCCGCTCGGAGTTGATCACCGGACCGACGAGCACGATCGCCGCGACGGTCTCCGGGTGACGTCGGGCGGACTCGACCACGACCTGGGCACCCATTGACTGCCCGACGAGCACCAGGTCGCCGTCGACCAGGTGGCGGACCGCCCGCACGACCACGTCGCCGAGCTCCTCGATGCGCAGCCGACGACCGGCCGCGGGCAGCCAGCCGAACCCCGGCAGGTCGACGCTGATCGTGCGGTGCTCGGCGGCGACGGCGCGCTGCGACCGGGCGAAGGACCGGTGGGACATCCCGATGCCGTGGACGAACACGACGGTGGCGTCGGTGTCGTCGCGGACCGGCTCTCGCGCCGCCATGGTGTGCAGGCGCACGGGCAACCCGTCGATCCGGACGGTCTCCACAGCAGCGCGCACGAGCCGAGGCTACGCGGCGGTTCGCAGCACCGGGTCAGCCTCGTCATCGGCCGCACATAGTCGAGCGGTGTGCACTCCTGGCATGAGCGACACCACTCCCACCAACGGCCACGAACCGGACGGCTCTGACCGGGCGAACCGGGCAACGGCTCCGACCGGCTGGGGCGCCGCCCCGACCCCGACGTCGACCTCCACGCTCGACGCCCCCGCGCCGCAACAACAGCAGCAGCAGCAGCAGCAGCAGCCGTACCGTGCGGACGCCGACGCGAGGAACCCGGGCGCCTGGGACTCCACCGCCCCGAACGGCGCCACCCCCTGGTACGGAGCCGCAGCCGGCGCCGCGAGCCCGACCAACCGCCGCAGCACCGGCCCGAAGCCCCCGTGGTTCTGGCCGCTCCTCGCCGCGATCGTCGGGCTCGCCGCACTGCTCGTCGGCGGAGGCGTCGGGTTCGCCATCGGCCACGCGATCGGTGCGGACCGGACGCAGTCGACGACGCAGGTGCCCGGCACGAACCGGTTCCCGGGCAACGGCACCGGCCAGGCCCCCGGGTACGGCTCCGGCAGCACCGACGGCACCGGGAGCTGACCGGCGCGTACGATCCGTCCCATGCGGAAGACCACTGCCGGTCTGTTCACGTCGGTCGACGGCGTCGTGCAGGACCCCTACGAGTTCCAGTACGACAGCTTCGACGACGAGCTCGGCGCCGGGATGGGTGCCTTCATGGCCCGCACCGACACCGTGCTGCTCGGCCGGAACAGCTACCTCGAGTGGTCCGAGTGGTGGCCAGCCCACCCGGAGGACCCCTTCGGGCAGTGGATCAACCCGATCGAGAAGCACGTGGCCTCCACCACGCTCGGCGACGACCTGACCTGGCAGAACAGCACGCGGATCCCGGGCGACGTCCCCGCGTTCGTGCGCGACCTGCAGCAGCGCGAGGGTGCGGACATCGCCGTGTGCGGCAGTGTCACGCTCGTCCGCAGCCTGCTGTTCGCCGGGGTCCTCGACGAACTGCAGCTCATGATCCACCCGGCGATCGCCGGCCGTGGCCGGCGACTGTTCGAACCGACCGATCCGCCCACGCGCCTGCGTCTGGTCGACAGCACCGTGACGAGCAAGGGGAACGTGCTGAACACCTACGGGCGGTTCGACGCCTGACGGACGCACCACGGGCCTCCCGGCCTCTGCCCGTCATGCGCTCCGGCAAACCGCGCGTACCCTCGTGGGTGACCATCCGCACCCGAGGAACACCGGAGCAAGCATGACCCAGGACACCCGCCCGCACGTCGTCATCGTCGGCGGTGGATTCGCCGGTGTGGCCGCCATGCGGGAGCTCGCCGACGCGCCGGTCCGGGTGACCCTGGTCGACCGTCACGTCTACAACATGTTCCAGCCCCTGATGTACCAGGTGGCGACGGGCGGCCTGAACGCCGGCGACGTGACGTACTTCCTGCGCTCGCTCCGGGCCCGCCAGTCGAACGCCGAGTTCCGTCACGGCCTGCTCACCGGCATCCGCACCGACGAGCGCATCGCCGAGATGTCCGACGGCGAGCACCTGCACTACGACTACCTGATCCTCGCCAACGGCGTGAACACGAGCTACTTCGGCACCCCCGGTGCGTACGAGTACGCGTACTCGATGTACTCCCGCTCGCAGGCACTCCGCATCCGCGACGAGCTGTTCACCCGGCTCGAAGAAGCGGCGGCCAACCAGGGCCCCGACGAGATCCGCATCGTGATCGTCGGTGGCGGTGCGACCGGCGTCGAGATGGCGGGCGCGCTCGCCGAGCTCCGCGACCAGGCACTCGTCGGCGCGTACCCGGAGATTGAACGCGGCAACATCTCGATCACCCTCGTGCACCGCAGCGGCGAGTTGCTCAAGCCGTTCGCCCCGCGCCTGCGCCGCTACGCCGCCAAGGTGCTCCGCAAGCGCGGTGTCGTGCTGCGGCTGAACACCGGCGTCTCCGAGGTCAAGCGCGACGGCGTGATGACCGCCGACGGCGAGTTCATCCCCGCGTCGCAGGTGATCTGGGCGACCGGCGTGGCCGCACACAAGGAGGTCTCCGGCTGGGGCCTGCCGCAGACCCACGGTGGCCGCATCCAGGTGAACGACGACCTGAGCGTGAAGGGCGCCGAGCGGATCTTCTCCGCCGGCGACATCGCGGCGCAGGACGACGCCCTCGCCCAGCTCGCCCAGCCCGCGCTGCAGGGCGGACGGCACTCGGCACGGCAGATCGTGCGCCTGCTCGAGGGCAAGGCCACCGAGCGCTTCAAGTACTTCGACAAGGGCACCATGGCGACCATCGGCACGAACGCCGCGGTCGCCCAGCTGCGCGGCGGGATCACGATGGTCGGCCCGATCGCCTGGCTCGCCTGGGTGTTCGTGCACATCACGAGCCTGCTCGGCGCCGGCAACCGGATGTCGACCCTGACGCACTTCTTCGTCCGCTACGTGTGGTTCATGCGGAAGCGCTCGATCCCGATCGTCGGCGACGTGCGCCCGGTTCGCCCGAACGGCGACCGCGAGCCGGACCCCTGGCAGCTGCAGAAGGCCGAGTAGCCGCGCGCGTTCGCTCGCACGCTCGCTTCGTGAGCAGGAACGGTCGGGTCCGCACGTCGGACCCGACCGTTCCTGCTCACGGTGTGCGTGCGGTGGACGCGGGGCGCGACGGCCTGGAGGCGCGGTGCGGGCCGGTCACGGGCCTCCCGGCCGGCGCGTGGTGCGCGGGGCTGGCGCCGACGCGTGGTGCGGACCCCGGGCCTGCCGACGCGGAACGACCATGTCGCTGTCGTACGACAGCGACATGGTCGTTGCGCGCGCTTCGCAACAGCGCGCGCGTGCAACGAACGACCACGTCGACGTCGTGCGACGTCGACACTGTCGTTCCGCGTCGGCCCTGACGAGCCTGGTCCCCCCCGCTCGTTGAGACTCCTCTTACCCGCGAGGAGGACCCTGGTCGGCGACACGCAACCGAGCAGCGCGGGGAGGGACCATGGCGACGACCACGCTGACCCACGCGCCGACGCAGGCGCAGCCACAGCACCGCACGGCCGCCCCGGAACACTCCGGGGCGGGGACGCAGCAGGCGCCCCTGCCCCCGTTGACGCACCGCGCACCCGCGCTCGACGGACTCCGGACCCTCGCCATCCTGGTCGTCGTCCTGTACCACCTGCACGTACCGCAGTTCGAGGGCGGCTTCATCGGCGTGACGGTGTTCTTCGTGCTGTCCGGCTTCCTCATCACGACGCTGCTGCTCGGCGAACGGCGTCGTACCGGGCGGGTGCGCCTCCGGACGTTCTGGGTGAAGCGGCTGCTGCGCCTCTACCCGGCACTGCTCGCGCTCGTCGTCGTCGGGCTCCTGCTCTGGAACTGGGTCGGTGACTACAAGGGCGCCTCGCTGTCGTCCGGCGAAGCGGCGTTCATCGCGCTGACCTACACGGGCAACCTGTTCCGCGCCTTCTGGGACACCTCGCAGGGCGTGTTCGGGCACACGTGGAGCCTGTCGATGGAGGAGCAGTTCTACCTGGTCTGGCCGCCGGTCCTGGTCCTGCTCGCCGCACTCCGGGTCCGCCGCCGCTGGCTGCTGACGGGGCTCGGGGTCCTGGTCGTCGGGGACTCGGCGGTGTCGTGGGCGAGCTACCGCAGCCCGAGCGGCGGTGCCACCCCCGACGTCTACTTCTCGCCCGTGCTCGGGGTCGTGCCGCTCGCAATCGGCTGCGGACTGGCCCTGCTGCTCGACGACGAACGGGTGCGCGTGCGGGCCGCCGGGGCCCTCGGGCACGTGGCGACCTGGCTGGGTCTCGTGCTGCTGGTCGGGGTGCTGCTCTGGATCGACGACGACTGGACGCAGCACGCGTCGACGTTCGGCATCGTGCTGCCGCTGACCGGGTTGATCGCGGCGGTGGCGATCGGCGGGCTGGTCTCGGTCCGCTCCCCCGTGTCCGCCGCCCTGGCCTGGACGCCGGTGTCGTGGTTCGGCCGCCGGGTGTCGTACTCGGCGTACCTCTGGCACCCGCTGGTGATCGCACTGCTCGGCACCTTCGCGATCGGCCCCTGGGGCACGGTCGGCCTGGTCGGCGCGGTGGCGATCGTGTCGATCGGTGCCGCGTACGCCGTCGAGGTGCCGGTCGAGCGGTTCCGCGCACGGGTCCGTGCGGATCGCGATGCCGCAGCGCACGCCGCGCCCGCGACCCCGCCCGCGTCCGCGTCCGCGTCCGCGTCCGCGTCCGCGCAACGCGTCGAGTGAGCAGAAGACGTCAAGTACGGCCCGCTGATCCGACGCCTTCTGCTCACTGAACGCCGCGGCGATCGGTCACCGTAGGCTCGCCCCGTGCCCATCGAACGCGTCGACGTCCTCGTCGTCGGCGGCGGCCCCGTCGGACTGTTCCTGGCGGCACTCCTCGCGGCGCGGGGCGTCGATGTCCGGGTGTGGGAACGACGGGCCGAGCCACCGACCGGTTCGCGGGCCATCGGCATCCACCCGCCGTCCCTGGACGCGTTCGCCGCGATCGGCCTGGACACCGCCGTGCTCGCCGAGGCGTCGCTGGTGCACGCCGGAGTGGCCCGCAGCCGCGGTCGGACCCTCGGCACCCTGCGCTTCGACCGCGCGTCGCCGACCCACCCGTACGTGGCCACCCTCGACCAGCACCGCACCGAGTCCCTGCTCCGAGACCGGCTCCGGGCCAGCGCACCGGGTGCCCTGCGGACCGGGACCACCCTGACCGCACTGTCCCGGCACTCCGACCACGTCGACGCCAGCGGGACCGGACCGGACGGCGACACCGTGACCCTCCGTGCGGCCTTCGTCGTCGGTGCCGACGGTGCCCGGAGCGCCGTCCGCGACCTGCTCGGCATCGGCACGACCGGGCGCGAGTACCCCGACCGCTACGTGATGGGCGACTTCGCCGATCCCGAGGCGCCGTCGGCCCGGTCCGCCGCGCTGGTCGACGTCGGCCCGGACGGCGTCGTCGAGTCCTTCCCGCTGCCGGGTGCGCGTCGCCGGTACGTCGCCCTGGTGCCGGACGACTACGCGTTCGCCTCGGCTGAGGGCAGCTGGACGGGCACGCCAGACCCCACGGTCGTCGCACGCCTGGCCGCACTCGTCGCCGAGCGCACCGGTGTCGTCCCCGACCCCGCGACCTGCTCGATGACCAGCGGCTTCCGGGTGCGCCGCCGCACCGCCGACCGCGTGGGCGTCGGCCGAGCCGTGCTCGTCGGGGACGCCGCCCACGAGATCAGTCCGATCGGCGGGCAGGGCATGAACCTGGGGTGGCTCGACGCCGCCGAGCTCGCGCCGCTGCTGGCCGGAGCGGTCCGCACCGGCACGGCCGGGCCGTGGCCGGGCTACGCCGCCCGCCGCCAGGCAGCCGCCCGCCGCGCGGCTCGGCAGGCCGAGGCGAACATGGCGCTGGGACGTCCGCTCGGCCCCGTCACGGCGACCGGCCGGGAGGCGCTGCTCCGGACCGCCCTGTCACTGCCGACCGCGCACGGCCTGGCCCGGCTCTACGCGATGCGCTGGGCCTGACGGCTCGCGTCCAGCGCACCGGCGCAGTCGCGCGGTCGCGCAGTCGCGCAGTCGCGCAGTCTGTTCCGCGTCGTCAGGCGACGAGTCGCGCGCCCGCGAAGCCGAGCTCGACGACGAGCACGAGCGACGACGCGATGACCAGCCGGAACAGGGTGCGTGATGCCCGCCCCGCGAGCACCAACCGGACGCCGACGACGGCGAGCACGGCCACCACGACGGCACCGAGGACCGCGAGCACGACGCCGAGGCCCCGAACCGGGTCGTCGCCGAGCACCTGTCCGCCGAGCACCAGGGCGGCCGCGACGACGAGCGAGGCGAACGCGACGATCCCCGCGCCCCGGAGCCCGAGGCGGTGCGGGAAGCCCCGCACACCGGTGGCGGCGTCGTCGACCAGGTCGGGCAGCACGTTCGTGCAGTGGATCGCGATCCCGAAGACGGCCCCCGTGGCGATCGCCCACCACGCCGGCCACTGCCCCTCCGGCCCGGCCGCGACGGACACGACGGGCAGCAGCCCGAAGGCGACGAAGAACGGCGCCACCGACCACACCGAACGCTTCAGCCCGGCGTCGTAGGCCCACCCGGCGGCGACCAGCACGAGGTGCGCGACCGCGGCGACCGGCCCCAGGAACAGCGAGAGCACCACGGCGATCCCGGCGGTGGCGTACGCGGCGGTGCGGACGGTGCCGACGGCGATGAGGCCGCGGGCCACGGGCTTGTCGCTCCGCCCGACGGCCCGGTCGCGGTCCGCGTCGATCCAGTCGTTCGCGAGCCCGATGGACAGCTGCCCGGCGACGACCGTCAGCGCCACCAGCACCACCAGCCACACGGGGTGCCCGACGGCGGCGGCGATCACCGCGGCCAGGACGGTCACGGTGACCGTGGGTCCGGGGTGCGACGACGCGAACAGCAGACGCGCGGTCGACGGGGTGCGGCTGGCGGTCACCCGGTCAGCGTACGGATCGCCCCTGCGCGGTCGTGGGGCGGATCACGGAACCGCCGTCACCTCGACGCTGAACCGATCGACGAGCTCACGCTTGAGCACCTTGCCGCTCGGGCCGAGCGGCAGCGCATCGAGGACGTGCACGACGCGGGGGTACTTGTACGCAGCGATCTCGGCGGCGACGAAGTCGACCAGGACCTGCGGCTCGACGGTCGCGCCGGCGTGCAGGACCACCGCGGCCTCGACCTCCTGCCCGTGCACCGCGTGCGGCACGCCGAAGACCGCGGCCATCGCGACGTCGGGGTGGGTGGCGAGCACTTCCTCGACCTGCCGCGGGTACACGTTGTAGCCGTTGCGGATGATCATGTCCTTCGTGCGGTCGACGATCGTCAGGTACCCGTCGTCGTCCTTCGTGCCCAGGTCACCGGTGCGGAACCACCCGTCGACGATCGCCTCGGCGGTGTCCTCAGGCCGGTCGAGGTACCCGTTCATCAGGTTGTGGCCCCGGATCACGAGCTCGCCGATCTCGCCGTGCGGCAGCATGACGATCGCGTCGCGGACCTCGGGGTCGGCGATCTCGACGTCGATGCCCCACACCGCCGTGCCGATGGTGCCGGGCCGCGGCGGCTGCCCGACGTGGTTGAAGGTGGCGACCGGCGAGGTCTCGGTCAGCCCGTACCCCTCGTGGATCGGCGCGTCGAAGACCTGCTGGAACCGCTCGAGCACCGCCAGCGGGAGCGAGGCCCCGCCGGAGATCGCGTACCGGAGGGTCGGACGGGCGTCGGACCGGGTCGCGGCGTCGAGCAGCGCCATGTACATCGTCGGGACGCCCATGAAGATGCCGCAGCCGTGCTCGACCATCGCGGCGAGCGCCGTGTCACCGTCGAACTTCGGCAGCATGACGAGCGTCGCGCCGGTCCGGAACCCGGTGTTCATCGTGCAGGTCTGCCCGAACGTGTGGAACAGCGGCAGGGCGCCGAGCAGGACGTCCCCGCGGTGCATGTCGAACGTCGTCATCAGGTTCGTGTTGACCTGTTCGAGCAGCGCGAAGTGCGAGCCCTCGGCACCCTTGGGCTGGCCGGTGGTGCCGCTCGTGTACAGGATCGTGGCGGTGTCGAACGGGTGCCGCGGCACGTAGGTGTCGAGCGGTTCGCTCTGCGCGGCCAGGGCCTCGAGCCGGTCGGGGCCGGCCGCGGACCCGTCGTCGGTCGTCGCCGGCGCGAGCACGGTCACGACGTCGACCCCGGCGAGCTCGGCACCGGCGGCGCCCTCGCCGAGCAGCGGGGCAGCACAGACGAGCAGCGTCGCGCCGCTGTCGCGCAGGACGTACTCGATCTCGCGGCGCTTCAGCAGCGCGTGCACGGGCACGGCCACCGCGCCGAGGGCCAGCGTGGCGTAGTAGACGCGGGGGAAGTCCGCGACGTTCGGCACGAGCATCGCCACCTTCGACCCCTCGGTCACGCCCCGCGCGCGGAGTGCCCCGGCGTAGGCCAGGGTCTGCGCCCACAGCTCGGCGTAGGTGGTGCGGACGTCGCCCACGATGACGGCGACGTCGTCCGGGTAGCGTGCCGCCGACTCGGCGAGGATCGCTGCGACCGACGCGGTCGCGCGGGTGGTGTGGGTGTCGTGCATGCCGGTCTCCGTCTTCGTCGACGACCTCGTCGTCGTCACCGCCGATCCTACGGCTCGACCCGGCGGACCGGTCAGGCAGGCTCGACCCGGCGGACCGGTCAGGCAGGCTCGACCCGGGGACCGGTCAGGCAGGCGCGACCCGGCGGACCGGTCAGGCAGCGGACGCCGCAGGTTCCCGCCGACGGACGAGCACCCCGGACGCCAGGGCGATCCCGAGCAGGACGACGAGGCCGCCGACGGGCTCGTTCCACCGCACCCGCTCCCCCAGCACGAGCACACCGAGCGCCACCCCGACCACCGGCGTCAGGTAGGTGACCGTGGAGGCGCGACCAGCGCCCCACGCCTGCACGAGCCGCGTGTTCCAGGCGTAGGCCAGCCCCGTGCCGACGCAACCGAGCGCGATCATCGCAGCCACGATCCTCCCGTCCAGCTGCACCGGACCGGTCGCGATGACGGGCGCGACCAGCAGGAGCATCCCGGAGGCCAGCGTCAGCTGGATCGTCGCCAGCGTGACCGGGTCGTACGCGCTCGCCACGGCCACCCGGCGCAGGTAGGCGAGCCCGATGCCGTAGGACGCGGTCATGCCGAGCAGCGCGACCTGCCCCGGCACGCTCGCCAGGACCGCCGGGTCGGTCAGGACGTCCCACGGGCCGACCAGCACGAGGACCCCGACGATGCCGAGCACGATCCCGAGCACCTGCCGTCCGCGCAGCCGTTCGGACGGCACGAGCACCGCGAGCGCGGCCAGCGTCATGATCGGCGTCGTCGCGTTGTAGATGCTCGCGAGCCCGGACGGCACCGTCTGCTCGGCCCACGCCATCAGTGACGACGGCACCGCGTTGAGGAAGACCGCGACGACCGCCAGGTGCGCCCAGGTCCGCGGCTCCCGGGGCCACCGGCGACGGGTCGCCAGGAGCACCACGACCAGCGTGACCCCACCGAGCACGGTCCGCACGGTGGCGACCTGCTGCGGGGCGAGACCGTCGAGGCCGATCTTCGCGAAGAGGAAGCTCGAGCCCCAGGTCAGTGCGACGAGGGCGTAGAGGAGGGCGTTCACGTGGCCTAGTGTCGGACCACCGGGTGACATGCGGCAAACGCATGTCGCTCATGCCATCATGAGGAGGACGCATGACCGTCTCGGTCCAGCAACTGCGCGCGTTCGTCGCCACGCTCGACGCCGGGTCCTTCACCGCAGCGGCCGCAGCGCTGGGCGTCGGGCAGTCCGCGGTGTCCCACGCCGTCGCCGGGCTCGAACGCGAGGTCGGCGGCCCCGTGGTGCGCCGCGGCACGGTCGCCGCCGCCACACCGCTGGGCGACCGCCTGCTGGCCCACGCCCGCAGCGTGCTCGCCTCGGTCGAGGCCCTGGAGGCGGTGGTCCGGCCCGCCACGGCGCGCGGCACCGTGCGCCTCGCGGCCGTCCCCACCGTCTGCCAGGGCCTGCTGCCGCGGCTCCGCGAGCTGTGGGCGGTGACCCTGCCGGACGTCGACGTGCAGGTCTACGAGGGCGACGACGACGAGATGCCGGAGTGGCTCGAGGCCGGCACCGTCGACGCAGCCGTGCTCGTCGACCCGTCGCCGGTGCCCGACGGCGGCGTGGTCGTGGCGCGGGACGAGATGGCCGCCGTGATCCGCCGCGACCACCCCCTCGCCGAGCTGCCCGCACTCACCCTCGACGACCTGCACGAGGACGGTCTGGTGGCGGGCGGCGGTGGCTGCGAGTACCAGATCCAGAAGCTCCACGAACTCGACGGCCGGCCGTTCCGGTACGCCCACCGGGTGCGGGAGATGAGCACGATGTTCGGGATGATCCAGCGGGGCGAGGGCGTGTCGATCGTGCCGACCCTGGGCCGCGGGATGCTGCCGCCGGACCTCGTGATGATCCCGATGGCCCGGCGGCTCGAACGGACCCTGGTGCTGAGCGGGCCGTCGTCCCGCGCGTGGCACCCGTTGGCGCGGGCCCTGGTGGACGCGGTCTGAGACGGACGCCCCCTGGTCAGGCTGCTCCGGCAGCTCCGACCTTCGGCGGATCCGCTCGTCCCGACGGCTCCCTAGGCTCGGGGCATGACCTCGACCACGCTCCCCGCCGTGCCGCTCGGGCAGCGTGTGTGGTCCCAGACCTGGCGTGTCGCCGTCGCAGCCCTGACCGGGCTGCTCACCGCGGGGCTCGTGTGGCCGACGATGGACACCCGTGGCTGGAGCGACCTGCACGTCGGCGCACTGATCCTCGGCGACGTGGGTGCCGGTCTGGCCGCCCTCGTCCTCCTGCCGTTCCGGCACCGGGCACCGCTGGTGATCACCGTCGTCATCGGTGCCCTCAGCTCGGTGTCGACGTTGGCGGTCGGGGCGGCCGCGATCGCCACGGTGTCGCTCGCCACCCGGCGCCGGGCCGTCGAGCTCGCCGTCGCCGGTGCGGTGCTGCTCGGTGCCACGGTCCTCTACGACGTCGTCCTGGCGCCCCCGGCCGACGACATGCCGCTCTGGCAGATCTTGGTCGCGGGCGTCGTCGGCATCGCCCTGCTCGTGGTCATCGGCATCGCGATCGGGCAGCGCCGGGCGCTCCTGCTGTCGCTGCGTGAGCGGGCCGCCCTGCTCGAACGCGACCAGCAGCTGCGCGAGGACCGTGCCCGCGAGCAGGAGCGCGCCCACATCGCCCGCGAGATGCACGACGTCCTGGGCCACCGGCTGTCCCTGGTCGCGCTGCACGCCGGTGCGCTCGAGTACCGCGGCCCGGGGCTCACCCCCGACGAGACCGCCGCGGCGGCCGGGGTCGTGCGGGCCGAGGCGCACTCCGCGCTCACCGACCTGCGCGACGTCCTCGGGGTGTTGCGCGACCCCGCGGCGACCGGCGGCGACGAGGTGACCGGCACCGCGCCTCCGCAGCCGACGCTCGTCGACCTGCCCGACCTGCTCGAACAGGCGCGTGCCGGCGGCGCGACCGTCCGGGCGCGCGTCGACACCGACGGCGCAGCAGTGCCGACGGCAGTCGGCCGGCACGCCTACCGGATCGTGCAGGAATCGCTGACGAACGCCCGTCGGCACGCCCCCGGACAACCCGTCGACGTGGTGGTCGAGACCGTCCCCGGTCCCGGGGTTCGGGTGGTGGTGTCGAACACGCTGACCGACGGACCTGCGCACGCGGACGCGTCCGGGCACACGGCCGGGCACGGCCTGCGCGGGCTCGCCGAACGCGCCCGGCTCGTCGGCGGGAGCTTCCGCGCCGGCAGCGACGACGGACGCGTGCACGTGGTCGAGGCGGTGCTGCCGTGGACTCCGTGACCGCTCCCGTCCGCGTCGTCCTGGTCGACGACGACCAGCTCGTGCGCGTCGGGCTCCGCATGCTGCTCAGCGGCGACGACGGCCTGGTGGTGGTGGGCGAAGCGGGCGACGGGCTCGAGGCCGAGGGCGTCATCGCGTCGACCGCGCCCGACGTCGTGCTCATGGACATCCGGATGCCCCGGTGCGACGGGCTCGTCGCCACCGAACGCGAACTGCGCCGACGACCCGACCTGGCCGTCCTGGTGCTGACGACCTTCGAGGGCGACGACCTCGTGCTCGGGGCACTGCAGGCCGGCGCCCGCGGGTTCCTGCTGAAGGACACCCCGCCGCACGAACTCGTGCAGGCCGTGCGGACCGTGGCGGCCGGGCGCTCGATCCTGTCCCCGTCCGTGCTCGACCGGGTGATCGCGTTCGCGGCCGGACCCCGCTCGGGCCAGGCGGCCGGTGGTCCGGGCGGCGCACCGGCCGGGTCATCGGCCGGGTCATCGGCCGGTGCCGCTTCGGACGACACCGAGGCGCGCCGGCTGCTCGCCCTGCTGACCGAGCGGGAGCGGGAGGTCGCACTCGCCGTGGCGAACGGGGCGTCCAACGCGCAGATCGCCGCCGACCTGTACGTGGGCCTGGCCACCGTGAAGACGCACGTCGGGCACGTGTACGAGAAGTTCGGGGTCGAGAACCGGGTGCAGCTGGCACTCGTGGTGCACGCGGCCCGGCGGGGAGAGCCGAGCGCGTGACCGGGTCGCCGGTTGACCGGGTCGCCGGGTCGCCGGGTCGCCGGGTGACCGTCGGCTGAACGGGCGACGGTGCCCCCTCGGCAGGATGGACCGATGGCCGAGACGCACGTGAAGACGTTCACCACCGCGGACGAAGCGGCAGCCGAAGCCGCCGGGCTCGCCTGGCTCGCCGAGGCCGAGGACACCGGCGGCACCCGCATCGCCCGCGTGCTCGGGCGCCCGACCCCGACCGTGCTCGACCTCGAGCTGATCTCCGACGGCTCCCCCACCGCCGCCCAGGCCGAGCGGTTCGGCCGGTCCCTCGCACACACCCACGCCGCCGGTGCCGACCACTGGGGTGCACCGCCCGCTAGCTGGACCCGCGGTGCGGCGCTGCGGATGGGCCGCTCACGGACGCCGTTCGTCACGGCCGAGCAGGCACCGGCGACCTGGGGTGAGTTCTTCGCCGAGTACCGAATCCGCGACTTCGTCCGCCGCATCGTCGACGCCGGCGGGTTCGACCACGCCGAGGCCGCCGTGTTCGAGCGGGTCGCCTCGCGCGTGCAGGACGGCACGCTCGGGTCGCCCCAGCCCGCGCTCGTCGGGGACCGACCCGCACGCCTGCACGGCGACCTGTGGGCCGGCAACGTCCTCTGGCCGACGGACTCGTCCGAACCGACCGGCGCCGTGCTCATCGACCCGATCGCCCACGGCGGGCACGCCGAGACCGACCTGGCACTGCTCGGACTGTTCGGGTTGCCCCGGCTCGAGACGGTGCTCGCCGCCTACGACCGGGAGTCACGGCTGGCCGACGGCTGGCAGGAGCGCGTCGAACTCCACCAGCTCGCGCCGCTGCTGCTGCACGTGTTCCTGTTCGGCGGCTCGTACTCCGGGGCCGCACTCCGGGCAGCGCAGCGGTACGCCTGACCCCTCGCACCGTGCGGCCTTGCTCACCCCGTGCGAGGTTGCCCGCCCCGTTGCCGGCGCCGCACCGTGCGGCCTTGCTCACCCCGTGCGAAGTTGCCCGCCCCGGTGCCGGCGCCGCCCCGTGCTGCCTCGCTCACCACGTGCGGGGTTGCCCGCCCCGTGCAGCGCTACAACCGCGCACCGAGCAGGCGACGCCGCACGGACCGAACGACAGCGCACCGTGCGCCGCGCCGCCGCCCGCCGGCCAACCGCGCACCGTGCGTCCTTAGCCCGCGCATAGCCGGCGCAGTGCAGCAGTCGGGGAACGCCCCGGATGCTCATCGACATGACCACGTACCCGATACCCGTGACCGACCGACGCGACCCCGCGCGCAGTGCCGCGCGGGATCGGCGCCGCCCGCCCCTCGCCCGGCTGTTCCTCGGCGAGCGCGACGACGCCCGCTGGCTCCGGCCGGCGTTCTGGGCGCTCCTGGCCGTGACCGCCGTGGTGTACCTGTGGGACCTCAGCGTCTCCGGGTACGCCAACAGCTTCTACGCCGCCGCCGTGCAGGCCGGCACGAAGTCGTGGGAGGCGTTCTTCTTCGGCTCCCTCGACTCGTCGAACTTCATCACGGTCGACAAACCACCCGCCTCGCTGTGGGTGATGGTGCTGTCGGCCCGGCTGTTCGGCTTCTCGAGCTTCAGCCTGCTGCTCCCCCAGGCGCTGATGGCCGTCGGTTCCGTCGCCCTGGTCTGGGGCACGGTCCGCCGCACCCTGGCCCGACTCGGTGCCACCACCGCGAACGTCGGCGCGCTGCTCGCGGGCTTCGTCGTGGCAGCGACCCCGGCGGCGGCGCTGATGTTCCGCTTCGACAACCCGGACGCCCTGCTCGTCCTGCTGATGACCGCCGGGGCGTACTGCACGGTGCGGGCGCTGCCGAAGGGCAGCTGGAAGTGGATCGCGCTCGCCGGGGTCGCCCTCGGGTTCGCGTTCCTGACGAAGATGCTGCAGGGCCTGCTCGTCCTGCCCGCCTTCGGCCTCGTCTACCTGTTCGCCGCCCGCACCGGCTGGGGCCGACGGGTGATCGGTCTGCTCGTCGCCGCCGGTTCCCTCGTGGTGGCCGCGGGCTGGTGGGTCGTCGCCGTGTGGCTCTGGCCCGCCGAGTCCCGCCCCTACATCGGCGGCTCGACGAACAACACCGTGCTCGACCTGGTGTTCGGCTACAACGGCCTCGGCCGGATCTTCGGAGGCTCGGGCAACGGCGGCGGAGGCGGCGGCACGACCGGCGGCACCGCCGGAGGCTCGTTCGGCGGCTCGACGGGCCTGAACCGCCTGTTCTCGTCCGAGATGGGGCTCGAGATCTCGTGGCTCCTGCCCGCGGCGCTCATCGCCCTGGTCGTCGGGCTGGTCGTCGTCGGCCGTCGGCACCTGGCCGATCCCGCACGCGCCGGACTGGTCCTCTGGGGTGGCTGGCTCCTGGTCACCGGACTCGTGTTCTCGTACATGTCGGGCACGATCCACCCGTACTACACGGTCGCCCTCGCCCCGGCCATCGCCGGACTCGTCGGTACCGGCGGCGCCCTGCTCTGGCACGCACGAGCCCGCTTCGTCGGCCGCCTCGGCCTCGCTGCGATGATCGGTGTCACCGCGTTCTGGGGCTGGTGCCTGCTCAACGAGAACCCGACCTGGCTGCCCTGGCTGCGCTGGGTGATGCTCGCCGGCGGCTTGCTCTCCGCAGCACTGATCGTCATCGGCAGTGTGCCGTCGCTGCGCAGGCTCGTCACGATCGGCGTCCTCGCCGGCACCCTGTTCGGCCTGTCCGGCACCACCGCCTACGCCCTCGCCACGACGACCGTCGCGCACTCCGGTTCGATCCCGAGCGTCGGTCCGGCGGGCAGCAGCTCCGGTGGGCTGGGCGGCGGTGGCACCGGTGGCTTCCCGGGAGGCACGGGCGGACCGGGTGGGTCGACCTCCGGCTCCGACGACGGCGGCTCCGACAGCACGTCGGACTCCCAGCAGGGTCCCGGCGGGACCCCGCCGGAGGGCGCGTCCGGCGAGGCGCCGGAGATGCCGGACGGCACGTCCGGCACCGCACCGGGCAGTGGTCAGGACGGCACGGACGACGCGACCTCCGAGGGTGGGTCGGGGACGGGCCTCCAGGCCGGGGGTGGTGGCGAAGGCGCGTCGACCTCGTCCGCCCTGCAGGAGCTGCTCGAGGCGTCCGACGCGAAGTGGGCGGCCGCGGTCAACGGATCGCAGTCGGCCGCACAGCTCGAACTCGACACCGACACCGCCGTGATGGCGATCGGCGGCTGGTCGAGCGACCCGGCACCGACGCTCGCGCAGTTCAAGGCGTACGTCGCCGACGGCGACATCGGGTACTACGTGTCATCCGGCTCCGGCGGTGGGATGGGCGGCGGCTCGTCGACCGCGTCGGCGATCCAGGAGTGGGTCGCGGCGAACTACGAGTCGATGACCGTCGGCAGCCAGACCGTCTACGACCTGAGTAGTACGAAGTGACCGGCGACGAGGGCGCGGTGGATAGGCTCCGGGACATGCCCGGCCCCCCGCTGCAGCGCACCGACGGCTCCCCCGTCCGCGCCCTCGTCGTCGACGACGAGCACGCCCTGGCCGAGGCCGTCGCCCTGGCGTTCGAGGGCGACGGCTGGGCCGTGCGGTCCGTGCACCGCGGGCGCGACGTGCTGTTCGCGGCCCGGGAGTTCCAGCCCGACGTCATCGTGCTCGACGTGATGCTGCCGGACATCGACGGGTTCGAGGTGCTCGACCGGCTCCGCGATGCCCGCGACGGCGTCCGGGTGCTGTTCCTCACCGCACGCGACGCCCCCGAGGACCGGCTCGCCGGGCTGACCGGCGGCGGCGACGACTACCTGACCAAGCCCTTCGGCATCGAGGAGCTGCTCGTCCGTGCACGGATCCTGGCGCGCACCTCGGCCCGGGTCGCCGCGGCCGGGGCGAGCGCCGAGGTCGTGGTCGGGGACCTCCGGCTCGACGAGGACGCCCGCGCCGTCAGCCGTGCCGGGGACCGGATCGAGCTCACGCCGACCGAGTACGAGCTGCTGCGGCACCTGGCCCGGAACGCCAACCGGGTGCTGTCCCGCGAGCAGCTGCTGGCGAGCGTCTGGGGCATGGACTTCGGCACGTCGTCGAACCTGGTGGACATGTACGTGTCGTACCTGCGGAAGAAGCTCGACGCCGGACGGGAGCCGATGCTGCAGACCGTCCGTGGGGCGGGGTACGTGCTCCGGCCGTCGACGTGAGCCGCCCCGGGCGCACCGGGCGTGTGCCGTCGCTGCGCTGGCGGATCGTGGCGGCCGTGGCCCTGCTGCTCGTGGCGACGAACGTCGTCGTGGGGGCGGTGACCGTCGTCGCGTTCCGGGGGTACCTGGTCGACCGGCTCGACGCGGAGCTGTCGACGGCGGCGATGCGGACCGTCGGCGGACGGGACGGGGCCGAGCCGCCGCCGGGGGCGTCCGGGCCGCCGCAGGGGCCGTCGTCCTCGTCGTCGTCGGGCTCGGGCTCGGGCTCGTCCTCGTCGTCGTCGTCGTCCTCGTCCTCGTCCTCGTCGGACGATCTGCCGGATCCCGACAACGCCTTCATCGGTGCGCCGGGGCAGTCCGCGGGCACGGTCATCGCCATCGTCCGCGACGGCGACGTGGTGCTCGGTGGCTACACCGACGGCGACGGTGACCAGCGCCGTCTGACCGCGGCGCAGCAGCGGACACTCGCCGCGGTGCAGACCGGCGGCGACCCCGTGACGGTCGGACTCGGCGCACTCGGCGACTACCGGGTGCAGGCGGTCAGCGACGACGGCGACGTGTTCGTCACCGCGCTCCCCCTCGGCGACCTCGACGCCGCGATCGCCCGGTTGCTGCTCGTCATCGGGGTCGTCACGGTGCTCGGGCTCGCCGTCGCCGCGTGGGCGCTCACGGTGCTCGTCCGTCGATCGCTCCGTCCGCTCGAACGCGTCGCCGCGGTGGCGTCCGGCGTGACCGCACTCGACCTGGAGCGCGGAGACCCGGACATCCCCGTCCGAGTCTCCGACGCCGACCTGCGCGCGAACCGCGAGGTCGCGCAGGTCGGCGGTGCGCTGAACCGGCTGCTCGGTCACGTCGCCCGGGCACTCACCGTCCGTCGCGACGCCGAGGCCGGCATGCGGACGTTCGTCGCCGACGCCTCCCACGAACTGCGGACCCCGATCGCCACCGTCCGGGCGTACGCCGAGCTGTCGGAGCGGAGCGCCGACCTCGACGCCGTGCACCGCAACGTCGAACGGATCGGACGCGAGGCCGTCCGGATGGGCGACCTCGTCGACGAGCTGCTGCTGCTCGCCCGGCTCGACGCCTCGGCCCTGGCGTCGGGAGCGCCGGCGTCGCAGGTCGTCCGCGAGCCGGTCGACCTGACGTCACTCGTGGTCGAGGCCACCGTGGACGCCCGTGCGACGGCGCCGGACCACCGGTGGACGCTGCAGATCGTGGACGACCAGCCGGTGCTCGTGGCCGGTGACGAGGTGCAGCTCCGACGGGTGGTCACGAACCTGTTGACCAACGCCCGGACGCACACGCCGCCCGGGACTGCCGTCGTGGTGTCGTTGCAGTCGGTGGCCGGGTCGGCGTCTGCGTCTGCGTCTGCGTCTGCGTCTGCGTCTGCGTCTGCGTCGGACGGTGCCGTCGTCCGCTTCGTCGTGGCGAACGACGGGCCGCCGATCCCGGCCGAGTCCCTGCCGACCCTGTTCGACCGGTTCACCCGGGGCGAGGCCTCGCGCTCACGGGAGCACGGCACGAGCGGCCTCGGGCTCGCGATCGTGCGCGCTGTCGTCGTGGCGCACGGCGGCAGCGTGCGGGTCGCGTCCGAGCCCGGCCGGACCGCGTTCACCGTGGAGCTGCCGGCCTCGGGCGCTTCGTGAGCAGAAGACGTCGGGTGCCGCGACCGCACTCGACATCTCCTGCTCACCGAGTGCCGTCCGGGTCGCATACTGGTCGGAGAACGCCGGACGAGGAGGCCCCGTGACGAACGCCTACGACAAGCTCCCGGGCCGCCCGGACCCCGCCGACCTGGTGGTCGAGGTCCCGGCGTTCGAGGACGACCGCCCCCAGCCCGAGCCCGCACCGCCCGCCGCGGCGCCGGAGCTCGTGGCCGCGACCGAGTTCGCGCGCTCCTCGCACGCACCGCCCACGATCCGCCGGACGCAGATGCGGGCGGGCGCCTGGATCGCGGGCGTCCCGATCGCGGCGCTCGTGGTCGTCGCGATCGTGCAGATCCTGCTGCCCCGCTGACCGAGAGCGCTACTGATATGTAGGGTGGTACGCCGTGCCGGACGCGGTGGTGACGACAGCGACGAACGGGTACCGAGAGGTCTTCGTCGATGAGTCGAAGGTCAAGGACTACCTCCTCGTCGCCGGCTGATCCTCAGCACGATCGCGTCCTTGCCGGTGGAGGTCACGGTCTTCCGTGCCGTCAAGGACGGGCGATCCGACACGGCACGCCGTGCTGCGTGCCTCAGACGACTCGTCGCCGCCACCGCGGTGTCTCCGCGGATCAGCGTGTGCTTCGAGCGGGACGAGACACTCGTCCGCAAGGACCGACAGTGGATCGTCGAGGCGACGCGGGACTCGGGTGGCGCCCGTCTGGTCCACCGCCACGAGACGGCTGCACACGAGCCGCTCCTGGCACTGCCGGACGCAGTGGGGTGAGCGTGGGCGAAGGGCGGCGACTGGCGACGTCGTTGCCCGACGGAGCTCACCGTGATCGACGCCTGAAACGCGCAGAACCCGAGCGCCCAACCGTCCGGATGGGTCTCGGGTCCACTTCTCGAAGCTCAACGCAACGAGCACGATCACGCTACCACCGTGCCATGTCACACGCCAGGACCGGCAGACGATGGCACGGCGATCGGGCGTCGTCCGGATCGTCAGACGTTCGACCAACGTCGAGCCCGATCGCGTGCATCCGCATCGCAGCGCACGCAGGCTGGGTCCTGTCCGAGCAAGACGACCCGAACGGGTCACCACTGCAGAGATGGGAAACACGATCATGAACTCGTTCAAGCGCAAGTCCGTGAAGCTCCTCGCCGGCACCGCCCTCGGCGGCGCCGTCATCGCCGGGGCGTTCGTCGCAGCCCCCGCGCAGGCCGCCGAGCCCGCGCCGCCCAGCACCTCATCGTCCGTGGGCGGCAGCGTCAACGTCAACCTCGACCCGGTCGCGATCGTCAACGCGATCAAGGACGCGGTCAACGATCAGAGCGACCGCGGCGGTGCCGTCCAGGCGGCGCTCGACGTCGGGTACTGGAACGCCGGCAACCCCGACCGCCTCACCGTCGTGGTGGTCAACAAGAACCAGGACATCACCGTCGAGGGCGACGTCGCGGACGCCCAATCGATCGACATCAAGGGTGGCAACTACGTCATCTACTGGTTCAAGGGGCCCGGCAAGGTCACCAACAACGGTGACGGCGGCTGGCTGAACTGGGGTGTGTTCGGCAACATCGAGCGCATCGACAACGTCATCCACGTCAACGGCGGCTGACTCCAGGTCCGCACGACAGCGCCCCCTGGGACCTCGGTCTCAGGGGGCGTCGTCGTGCACCCGCGCCGCTTCGATCGCCGACGGTCGGTTGCGAGCGGCCAGCCTGAGGTCCCGCCGAGACCGGATCCAGCCCCGGACGAAGGCGACCGACACCAGCGCCGTCCGGTTCGGCGCATTCCAGGACTTCATCAGCCGGCCGAGGTGCCAGGCGACGGCCTGCCGGCTGTAGGCGGTCTCCTTGGCGATGGCGTCGTTCGACAGCCCACGGGCGGCGAGCGCCAGCATCCGCTCCTCGGTCTCGTCCAGTCCGGGCGCCGATGCCACCAGGTCGATGTCGTCGGTGCCGAGCGCTGTCGTCGCGTCCGCCGGCGCCCCTCCCCGGTGCTGCGCCCAGGCTTCCGCCCAGCACGAGCCGAGTTCGTGTGCCACGAGCGATGCCCGGCTCATCGCGAGCATCGTCCGGCCGGCGTGGTCGATCGTCGTCGCGTGCTCGCGGGTAGCCGTGTGCATGACGAGGGCGAAGACACGGATCGCGGGCAGGGCGCCGCGGAGCACGACCGAGACGTCGACCTGCGGGTCGTCGGCGCTGGCGGCTGCGACCTCGCGGAGCCGGACCAGGCACTCCGGGTCGAGCGGCTCCCCACGCTCGACCGCGCGCAGCGCCGCGGGGAGCACGAGCGGGACGATCTGCTCGTACCGACGCCGGAGCCAGTCGTGCCCGTCAGGTCGGATGCCGTGCAGCGGCGGCGCGAGCAGCAGCTCCGAGAATTCCGAGCACCGCTCGTCGAGCGCCAGCCCCAGCCGCTCCCCGGGGAGCAGCACGGCCGTCCGTCGTGCGTCGTCGCGCTCGGTCGTCATCGTGCGTCGAACGTATCCGGACAACAGGTGTCGTGTCCGCGGCGTTCACGTGGTGTTCGTTCTTACCCGGGCCACAGCGCCCTGCCTCGGCCCCCGTAGCCCCGCTGCCGAGCATGAGCGGCATGACGGAGACGAACCAGCCCCTCGACATCGACATCGTCGTCCCCTGCTACGACGAGCAGGACACGCTCGCCGCCCACGTGCGACGGCTCCACACGTTCTGCCGGACGTCGTTGCACCATTCGTGGCGGATCACGATCGCGGACAACGCCTCGACCGACGACACCGCCCGGATCGCCGACGACCTCGCCGCGATGCTCCCCGGCGTGCACGCGGTGCACCTGCCCGAGAAGGGCCGGGGCCGCGCGCTCAAGGAGGTCTGGGCGGCATCGCCGGCCACCGTGCTCGTCTACCTGGACGAGGACCTGTCCACCGACCTCGCCGCACTCGAACCCCTCGTGGCACCCCTGCTGTCGGGGCACTCGGACCTGGCGATCGGCACCCGGCTGGCAGGTTCGTCGCGCGTGGTGCGCGGCAGCAAGCGGGAGTTCATCTCGCGCTCGTACAACCTGCTGCTCCGGACGACGATGGGGGTGTCGTTCTCGGACGCGCAGTGCGGCTTCAAGGCGGTCACGAAGGCCGCCGCCGACCACCTGCTGCCGTTGTGCGAGGACGATGCCTGGTTCTTCGACACCGAGCTGCTCGTGCTGGCCGAGCACGCGGGACTCCGCATCCACGAGGTCCCCGTCGACTGGGTCGACGACGTCAACTCCTCGGTGCACATCGCGTCGACCGCGACCGAGGACCTGAAGGGCATGTGGCGGGTGTCGAGGAACATCGCCACCGGGCGGGTGCCGATCAGCACGGTCTACGCGGCGATCGGTCGGCGGCCGTTCACCCCACCGAGCGTGGGGTTCCTGGGGCAGGTCCTGCGGTTCGGAGCGATCGGGGTGCTCTCGACCCTGGCGTTCGCCGCCCTGTACGCCCTGTTCCGGCCGGCGATCGGCGCCCAGACCGCGGACTTCCTCGCGCTGCTGGTCACGGCGATCGGCAACACGGCGCTGAACCGGCGGTTCACGTTCGGGGTGCGGGGCCGTGCGGGAGCGGGTCGGCACCACGTGCAGGGCCTGGTCGTGTTCGGCATCGCCTGGGCCATCACGTCGGGGTCGCTCGTGGTGCTGCACGCGTCGGTGCCGGGAGCCTCGCACGGTGCGGAGATCGCGGTGCTGACGGCCGCGAACCTGTTCGCGACGTGCGTGCGCTTCGTGCTCTTCAAGGCGTGGGTGTTCCGCACCGGCCGCCGTCACCCGGAGCTCGTCCGCGCCGGGACGACCCCCGCCGCCGACGCGAGCACGGCGGTCACGGAGCCGATCGCGGTGAGCGACCGAACCGGCGAGCGAGCAGCCTGACACCGTGCCGGGTCACCCACCCGGTGCGGGGTTGCACGGCGCCCGCGGCACGCCGCACCGTGCGGCGTCGGCCATCCCGTGCGAGGTTGCACGCTCCGTGCAGCGCTACGGACTCGCACCGAGCGTGCAACCTCGCACCAGCCGAACAGACCCGCACGGTGCGACACCATCACGCCCCACACCACCCGTGTTGCACGGTCGGTATACCAAGCCGTAGCATCGCCCTACCGCACCACCACCCCACAGGGCCCGACTGCCACCATCGGTCTGCCCGCGGCGAGCGCTCCATCGATGCAGCCCGCGCCGTCCGCTGCCGGCAACGCCCCACTGGACCCGCACGTGAACCCCACCTCTTTCGGTCTCTACGACCCTGCCCGCGAATCGAGCGATTGCGGCGTCGGTTTCATCACCCGTCTCGACGGGACGCCGAGCCACGACGTCATCCGCAAGGGCGACGAAGCGCTGTGCTCCATCCCGCACCGCGGCGGCAAGTCCGCCGAGGGTGTCGGTGACGGCGCAGGCGTCAGCATCGACCTGTCGGTGGAGTTCTTCAGCGCCATCACCGGCGAGCAGCTGCGCGCCGGGCACTTCGGCGTCGCGAACTGCTTCGTACCGAGCAGCGACGGAGCGGACGGCACCGACGGCACCGACGGCACCGACGAGCGCGCCCGCGCCGAGCAGACCGTCACGGACGCGATCACGGCCGAGGGCTTCGAGCTGCTGCTGGTCCGTGATGTGCCGGTGGACCACTCCGTCGCGCGCCCCGAGGCCGAGCAGTACCAGCTGCCGATCGTGCAGTGGGTCTTCCGTGCTCCGTCGGACTGGGACCGCACCGAGGTCGACGCCGCCGCGAACCGCGCCCTGCTCGCCATCGAGGCGGTCTCCTACGCCCAGGCCGCCGCCGAGCGCGCCGAGCACGCCGCCCTGTACCCGCTGTCGCTCAGCGCCCGGACCCAGATCCTGAAGGGCCGGCTGAACTCCGGCGAGGTGATCGGGTACTTCACCGACCTGCGCGACCCCCGGCACTCGGTCCGGACGCTGTACTTCCACACCCGGTTCTCGACGAACACCGAGCCGCACCCGACGATGGCGCAGCCGTTCCGCCTGATGGCGCACAACGGCGAGCTGAACACCGACCGCAAGAACCGGCTGTCGGACGAGGCGCTCGCGCGGGCCCGCACCCGGAGCATCGTGCGTCCGCCCGGACAGTCGGACTCGAGCCGACTCGACCAGACCCTGCAGAGCCGCGTGTTCGACGACGGGCTCGAGATCGTCGAGGCCGTGGTCTCGCTCATGCCGCCGGCGTGGGAGAACGACCGCACCCTGACCCCGGACGTCCGGGACATGCTCGAGTACTTCTCGCTGTACGAGGAGAAGAACGACGGTCCCGCCGCCGTGATCTTCAGCGACGGCGACGTCGTCGGCGCCCGCCTGGACCGCCTGGGCCTGCGCCCGCTGCGCACCGTCGAGACGGCCGAGTACCTGATGGTGTCGTCCGAGGCCGGCCAGGTCGAGTTCGACGCCGACGAGGTCGTGCACCGCGGCCGCATCGAGGCCGGCGGCATGCTCGTCGTCGACCACCGCACCGGCACCCGCATGCGCACGGGCGAGGTGCTGCACATGCTCGCGGCCCGCCGTGACTACGGCACCCTGCTCGACGCCGCCCGCGTGAACCTGGACGACGTGCCCGCTCCGGACTACGAGCGCACGACGTCCACCCTGGGCTACGACGGCGACCTGTCGCTCGCGGGCCGGTACGTGGCGTACTCGCTGAACCAGGAGAGCTTCCGGTTCATGCTCGACCCGATGCTGCAGAACGGGTCGGAGCGCATCTCGGCGATGGGCTACGGCAACGCGATCAACGCCCTGAGCGACACCGAGGGCGGCATGGCGAAGTACTTCTCGCAGCGCTTCGCCCAGGTGACGAACCCGCCGCTCGACTCGATCCGCGAGGCCGACGGGATGTCGATGCGCGTGGCACTCGGCGCGAAGCCGGACGGCACGGGCGCCACGGGGCGTCAGCTCGTCGTGCAGTCGCCGATCCTCGGGCACCTCGACATGGTGCGCCTGCGCGAGCAGGACATCGTGCCGCTCGAGCGCTTCGACATGCTCTACGTGCCGGTGCCCGCCGACGAGCAGGCCAACGCCGACGCGATGCGCGGCGCGCTGGACGCCCTGTGCGACGCGATCGAGGCGTTCGCGGCGCGCGGTGGCGGGATCGCGGTCGTGACCGACCGCGAGGTGTCGTCGACCCATGCGCCCCTCCCCGTGATCCTGGCGGTGGCCGCCGTCAACCAGCGGCTCATCGAGACCGGTCTGCGCCTGCGGGTGTCCGTCGTGGCGGAGAGCGGTCAGCTGCCATCGTCACACCACGTCGCGACCGCGCTGGGCTTCGGTGCCGCCGCTGTTTACAGCTTGAGCGCTCGTCTGCGTGCGGAGGAGAAGTACCCCGCCGCACCCGCACCCGCCGGTGAGCTGACCGCGACCGACCTGGCGCTCAAGCAGTTCCGCAAGGCCGCCGAGAAGGCCCTGGCGAAGACCATGGGCCGCGTCGGCCTGTGCACCGCCGAGAGCTACATCGGTGGCGAGTTCTTCGAGCCGAACTACCTCGACACCGGCGACGACGTGCTGGCGCGGATCTTCCCGCACATGCAGGCACCGGTCGGCGGCGTCGGCTTCGCGCGCATCGCACAGGCGGCGACGGACTGGCACGAGCGTGCCCGCTCGGTGGCGTCCGAGGGCCAGGTCCCGCTGCTCGGCCTGTTCAAGGAACGCTCCGACGGCGCCGGCCACTCGTTCGGCGTCGCGAGCGTCCGCGGGTTCGGCGGCATGACCGAGGAGCGCCCGGCCTTCGAACGCGCCGGCGACTCGGACGCGCTGCGCCTGCTCACGCTCGGCCAGCTCGACGACTCGTTCGGCATCACCGACGCGGCGTACCGGAACACCGGGTACGACCGGCTGAGCGACGCCGAGATCGACGCGCACCGCATCACGCCGGGCTACGTCACGTTCCTGCAGACGACCCACGACGAGCGGTCCCGCCGCCCCGCCGCGCTCCGCGACGTGCTCGCGCTGCCCGCGGACGTCACCGGGATCGACACCGCCGAGGACTTCGCGCGCGAGCTCGGCCGCTTCTCGACGAGCGGCAACGCCAGCGTCACCGTGCGCGGGCTCTCCGGCTCGCGTCCGTCGGACGACCAGGACCTGCCGGGAGGGACTGAGCGGTTCCGCCTGGAGCTCACGTCGACGGGGACCACGGGTGCACTGCGCCACGCGTCCCTTGCAGACGGCCTCGCGCTGCTCCACCCCGGGCAGATCGACGTCGACGCCGTCGACGACACCGGGGTGACGCTCCGCGCCACCGGTGCGGCCGTCGCCCTGCTCGCGCTGCTGCAGAGCGCCCCGGCGAGCGTCGAGCTCGACGAGGTGCAGCCGGCCCACGAGATCACCCGGACCCTGGCGTCCGGTGCGATGAGCCACGGCGCGCTCGTCGCCACCGCCCACGAGGCCGTCGCACACGGCACGAACATGGTCGGCGGCATGTCGAACAGCGGTGAGGGCGGCGAGCACCACTCCCGCTACGGCACCATCCGCGGCTCCCGCATCAAGCAGTTCGCCTCGGGCCGGTTCGGCATCTGGGCCGGCTACCTCGCCGACCCCATGCTCGAGGAGCTCGAGATCAAGATCGGCCAGGGCGCGAAGCCCGGCGAGGGTGGTCAGCTGCCCGCACCCAAGGTCACGGTGGACATCGCCGCGGCCCGTGGCGGCACGCCCGGCGTCGAGCTGATCTCGCCGCCGCCGCACCACGACACCTACTCGATCGAGGACCTCGCGCAGCTCATCCACGACTGCAAGGCCGCCCGCGTCCGGGTGATCGTGAAGCTCGTCTCGTCCGAGGGCATCGGCACCATCGCGGTCGGCGTCGCGAAGGCCGGCGCGGACGTGATCAACGTCGCGGGCAACACCGGCGGCACCGGCGCCGCGGCCGTCACCAGCCTGAAGTACGCCGGCCGTTCCGCGGAGATCGGCGTCGCCGAGGTGCACCAGGCCCTGGTCGCGAACGGCCTGCGCCAGAAGGTCACGCTCCGCTGCTCGGGTGCGCACCAGACCGGCAGCGACGTCGTCACGAGCGCCCTGCTCGGCGGCGACAGCTTCGAGTTCGGCACGACCGCGCTCATGATGCTCGGCTGTGTGATGGCGAAGAACTGCAACGTGAAGTGCCCGGCGGGCCTGACCACGAACGCCGAGGCGTTCGAGGGCGACCCCCGCGCGCTCGCGCAGTACCTGCTCAACATCGCCCACGACGTGCGGCAGATCCTGGCCCGTCTCGGCCTGCGCTCCCTGCGCGAGGCCCGCGGCCGGACCGACCTGCTGCAGCTCCTGGACCACCCGGCGAGCGTCGGCCGGCTCGACGCCCGTGCCCTGCTCGCCCAGGTGCCGGAGAAGTTCGTCGCGGACCCGGAGTACCTGGAGAAGGACTTCCACACCGACGACGCCCTGCTCGAGCGCGTCCGCACCGCCCTCGTCGACCACGCGCAGGAGCACGTGCTCGTGCACGGCGTGCTGCTCGGCAACGCCGACAAGTCGGTCGGTGGCCAGCTCGGCATCGACCTCGAGCGCCTGCTCAACCACGAGCTCCGCGCCGAGGACGTACAGGGCCTGCCCGCCGTGACGACGGACGACCGCGGACGCCGCCGGCTGGTGGACGGCGCGGTCACGATCCGCACGCAGGGCTCGGCCGGGCAGTCCTACGGCGTCTTCAACAACGACGGCGTCGTGCTCGAGCACACCGGCACCGCGAACGACGGCGTCGGCAAGAGCCAGAGCGGCGGACGGATCATCGTCCGCGCCCCCGGTGGCGGCAGCGCCGCACAGGGCGGCAACGTGCTGGTCGGCAACTTCGCGCTGTTCGGGGCCACCGGCGGCCGCACCTTCGTCGAGGGCGAGGCCGGCGACCGGTTCGCCGTCCGCAACTCCGGCGCGACCGCCGTCGTCGAGGGCGTGGGCGACTTCGGCTGCGAGTACATGACCGGTGGCGCCGTGTTCAACCTCGGCGCGTTCGGCAAGGGCCTCGGCAACGGCATGTCCGGCGGGTTCCTGTACCAGTACGACCCCTCCGGCCAGGTCGCCGAGCGTGCCAGCACGGACTCGCTCCTGGTGTTCCCGGTCACCGACACGGAGCGCGGTGCGTTCCACGAGGCCGCCGCCCGCCTGCTGCTCGAGTGGCACCTCGAGGCGACCGGTTCGGCCCTGGCCGAGCGGCTGCTCGCCGAGTGGGACACCGCCCGCGCGCACGTGTACGTCGGCATGCCGCGTGCCCTGCTGCTCACGCAGGACGCCGGCGAGATCCTCGCGGCGGCGACCCGGCCCGAGCTCCTCGACGAGCTCGCGACCTCGATCGCCACCGACAAGCTCCGCGCGTTCAAGCTCGACTACCGCGACCAGCGCACGGTGCTCGACGGCCGTGCCCCGGCGCTCGGCGACCAGGGCGAGGACATGTTCTCGCTGCTGTCGTCGTACACGGTGCTCGGGGTCGCCCAGGACGTCGCCCTCGAGCGCGTCCCGGGTGCGCTCGGCACCGCCGACCCCCGGGTCGCCGAGGCCGTCAAGAACCTCGTGCTCACCGAGGACTTCTCCGTCAAGCAGCGCGTCGTGAAGTACCTGCGCGGCACGCTCGACCGGTTCGCCGACGACCAGCTCGCGACGCTCATCGCGATCAAGCGGCTCGACGACTACAAGCGCGCGCTCACGCAGCGGAACAACCGCAGCATGGACGCGCCGGGCACCACGGGGTGGATCATGCACCAGAACGCCAAGAACGACGGTCGCGTCCGCGAAGCCCGCTTCGACGAGCTGCTCGCCACCGCGGCGCTCGAGGACATCGCCCGCCGTGCACCGCAGGCGCCGACCGAGGCGGTGACCGCGTGAGCCTGCTCCCCCCGACCGGGTCGCTGATCCCCGTCGACGCACCGTTCTCGGCCGCCCAGGAGTCCTGGCTCGCCGGGTTCATCGCGGGCATCGCCGCCGCCGGCAAGAAGGTCGCGGCCAGCGCGCCCACGACGACGATCGACGTGCTCTTCGGCACCCAGACCGGCAACGCCGAGTTCCTGGCCGACGAGCTCGTCGCCGGCGCGAAGGCCCGCGGACTCGGCGGTCGTGCCAGTGCGCTCGACGCCGTCACCCCCGAGCAGCTCGCCGAGATGTCGCACGTGCTCGTCGTCACCTCGACCTACGGCGAGGGTGAGATGCCCGACAACGCCGGGCTGTTCTGGGACGCGGTCCAGGCGAGCACCGTGCCACGGCTCGAGGGGCTGCAGTACGCCGTCCTGGGCCTCGGCGACACGAGCTACGACGAGTTCTGCCAGGCCGGCAAGCTCCTCGACACCCGGTTCGAGCAGCTCGGCGCGACCCGGATCCACGACCGCGTCGACTGCGACGTCGACTTCGAGGACCCGGCCGCACTGTGGACCGCGGCGGTCCTCGACCGCCTCGCCGCCGAGGCCGGCGCGACGGCTGCACCCGGCGCGACCACGGGCGGTGGTGCCGGCGACGGTGCCGCCGCGACCGGCGGGGCGGGCGCGAGCCGTGCCTCCCGGCCGGGGTCGCAGTGGAACAAGCGCAACCCGTACCCGTCGCGCCTGGTCGAGAACCGGCTGCTCTCCTCGCCGCGCAGTGCGAAGGAGATCCGGCACTACGAGTTCGACCTCGGTGACTCGGGCATCGAGTACGCGGCCGGCGACGCCCTGGCGGTCGTGCCCGTGAACGACGAGGTCTTCGTGGCGGACCTGCTCGAGCAGGTCGGCGCGAACGGCGGCGAGGCGTTCGACGGCCGGCCGATCACCGAGGTCCTGCGGACCGACCGTGAGATCCGGACGCCCTCGAAGGACCTCATCGCCGACCTGGTGCAGCGCGCGCCGTCGAGCGAACTCGCGGCCGTCGTGGCGCACGGCGACAAGCACGAGCTGGACCGCTGGTTGTGGGGACGCGACGTCCTCGACCTGCTCCGCGACGCCGGCCCGGCCGCTCCGGGACTCGACGAGCTGCTGCCGAACCTGCGGCCGCTGCAGGCGCGGCAGTACTCGATCTCGTCGAGCCCGCTGGCCCACCCGGACCGCATCCACCTGACCATCGCGTCGGTGCGCTACGGCGACCCGCACCGGATGTACGCCGGTGTCGCGTCGACGTTCCTGGCCGACCGGGTCGACCCGGACGGCACCGTCGACGTCTACCTGCAGCCGAACGCGTCGTTCGGGGTGCCGGCGGACGAGTCGGCCCCGATGATCATGATCGGGCCGGGCACCGGTGTCGCGCCCTTCCGCGGGTTCCTGCACGAGCGCGCGGTGTCCGGGGCTACGGGGCGCAACTGGCTGTTCTTCGGTGACCAGCACCGGGACACCGACTTCGTGTACCAGGACGAGCTCACCGAGCTGCAGGAACAGGGCGTGCTCGACCGCCTCGACCTGGCGTTCTCGCGTGACCAGGCCGAGAAGGTCTACGTGCAGACGCGGATGCTCGAACAGTCGGCGGAGCTGTTCGCCTGGCTCGAGGACGGCGGCCACGTGTACGTGTGCGGGGACGCCTCACGCATGGCGAAGGACGTCGAGGCCGCGCTGCTGCAGGTCATCCGGACCGGTCGCGGGCGCGGCGAGGACGACGCGCAGGCGTACCTGGCCGACATGCGTCGCGCGAAGCGGTACGTGCGGGACGTCTACTGAGCCGCACGCAGACGTGGTGAGTCCGCCCCGGCCACGGAACCCGAATCCGATGGCCGGGGCGGTCCCGGAGGAGCGCCGGTCGATGGGGGCGGACCGGCGGGCCCTGCAGCGTGACGCACGTGTCATCGACGCACGGCGTCGGTGAGGCGTGCAGCGAGTCCCCTGATCCGGGACTCGCGTCCCTCGCGATTCTCGGCGACCGGTGGTTGGTCGGTACCGGACTCGCTGTGCGTCACGGACTGTTCGGATCCCCCTCCTGCCGCGGTGCTGCCAGCACCGGGCCCTAGCAGACCGGTGCGGGGGACGACAGCCGACCGCGGTACGCAAACCGTACGACACCGGACAGTCTGAGCGGAACCCGTTGACCGGGATCAGCGCGCTGTGCTATCGCGCTCCGGTCAACGCGCGGTGCTCCCGCTCGGTGTCCCGGATGCGTCATCAGCGTCCCCGGGTGCCACCGCCCGCGACCACGCCGAGTCGGCCGCCGTGCTGGTGTCCGCCGGCTCCGGCGTCAGCACGAGCCCCGACCCCGAGGTGGCCGAGGCGTAGAGGTCCTCGAGCCAGCTGCGGTTGATCGACGGCACCCGGCTGCCGGTGAACTTGAAGTGCAGGCTCACGTTGGGGTGCAGCCAGATCGTGCTGCGACCGTTGCCGTGGACGACGTCGTCCTTCCACGAGAACGCGAAGCGGTGGTCACGCCGGAGCATGTTGACGATGACGATCTGCAGGTGCGTGAGCGCGCGGTCGTCGATCCGCAGGTCGAGCGGTCGGCCGTCGTAGATGAGCTGCCCCATGGCTCCTTCTACTCCTGCGCTCCGGTGTGCGCGAGACCGGACGCCCAGGTCGTGATGGTGCGGTCGAACCAGACGGCGTCGACGTTGCGCTCCCAGGCGTGCTCGGCCGGCTCGCTGACCGCCAGTGTGACCGTGCCGGGGTGGGCGTCGGCGAACTCCTGACTGGCCGAGAACGGCACCGTGGTGTCCCCGGTGGAGTGGATGAGCAGGGTCGGTGGCAGCGGCCGGGGTGCGCGCAACCACGACAGCGCGCGCACGTCGACCGGCGAGCGCAGCCCCACCATCCGGCAGAGGACCGGCGTCGCCATCGCCCCGAGGGCAGCGCCCACCACGGGGCCGGGCAGCCCCGCGCGACGGGCCTGGGACCGGACGGTGACGGCCCAGTCCAGTGCCGGGGCGACGAGCACGATCCCGGCCAGGCGGTCGCGGTGCGCCGAGCGGGCGAGGAGCTCGTGCGTGATGGTCGCACCCATCGACCACCCCACGATGACGAGCCGTTCGGCGCCGTTCGCGACGGCGTGGTCGAGCGCCACTTCGACGTCCGCCCACTCGCGCGCACCGAGGTGCGAGGCCCGGCCCTCCCACGGTGCCTCGCCGTCGCCGCGGAACGACGGGACGATCGAGGTCCAGCCCAGTTCGAGCGCCGCGGGGACGGTCCGGAGCGCGGTGACCCGGGTCGTCCGGATCCCGTGGACGTGGACGGCCCAGGTGCGGGCGGCCACGGGGTCGGGGCGCCCAGCGCCGCCGGGCCCCGGCCGCACCACCCACGCGGGCGCCGGCCCCACCGGCGTCGGCAGCGACACCTCGGACCAGTCGACCTCCATCGCCGCCGGGTCCGGGTGCACGTGTCCGCTCCACCGCACGCGCGACGACACCGCGCCGGTCGTCCGGACCACGGCCCGGCGCACGAACCCGGCGGCTTCGTCGACCTCGAGCACCGGCCCGACGGTGGTGTGCCCCGGACCGTCGTGCCACAGCCCGTACTCCCCCGGCCGCACGGTGTCGTCGGTGATCGGCAGCCGGACGGAGTCCGCGTCGGACTCGATGACGGGCGTCCACCGGTCGCCACCGGGCAGCACGATCCTGCCGACGACCTTCCGCAGGACGACCAGGACCACCAGGCCGACCAAGCACACCGCCGCCAGCACCACGAGCGCTCCGAGCACCCACCACACGATCGTCACGCCGTCATCCTCCGAGGCTCCGGGTCAGGGTCCGTTCGGCCGACCGCACCTGCGCGAGTTCGGCGTCGTCGAGGGTCCGGCCCTGCACCTCGGCGTCGCGGATCGCGATGACCAGGTCGTAGGTCCGGGCCTGCGGGTCCCCCGGTCGCTCGACCGCCCGCACGGCGTGCCGACGGGCGATGCGGCGCAGGCGCCGGTGGTGCCCGCGGTGTCGCAGGTCACGGCCCCACCGCCGGAACGTCAGCGAGGCCATCGCCACGACGATGAGCACGATGCCGAGGTAGAACGGCGGGTCGAAGGCCAGCCGCAGGCCGTCCCGCACCCCGGCCGGGAAGAGCCCGAAGTGGTCGGCGGTGAGCGAGGCGACCTCGTCGACGCTCGCCACGACGACCAGGGCGAGCCCGACACGGAACACCACGAGTGCCACCGGGTTCTGCAGCACGCCGCGGCGCAGGGTCGTCGCGGCGATCAGTCCCACGCCCACCATGTAGACCGTCCCGTAGAGCCACATCGGGGTCTGCTCGATCTCGCGCACGATGAAGTGGAAGTCGGTCCCGCCGCGCTCCTCGACCAGCAGGAACGGCACCGTGAAGGCCACGACCACGACGAGCAGCGCCACCGGCCTGGCGAGCACCGGGCGCTCCGGCAGGTCGTCGGTGCTCGCGCGCAGCATCAGCCAGAACGCGACGGTCGCGCAGACGTTCTGCACCAGGTTGATGAGGTTCGAACCGCCCAGGGCTCCGTCGAGCACCGGCTGCGGCACGACGCTGCCGAGGGTCAGGAGCCCCAGCGCCCCGACGCCGGTGGCACCCCAGGCCGCCCGACCACGAGGGTTCCGCAGCACGTACGGCGTGCGGGCGAGGAAGATCAGCGCCGCGAACCAGAAGGCCGCGGCGTGCAGGACGGCCATCAGCCGTAGGCCCGCTCGTCCGCGCCCGTGGCCCCGGCGAGCAGGACCGTCGCGAGCTCGTAGGCGAACCGTTCGGCGAAGTGCTCGTCGTCGTCGGAGATGCTCACGAGCCCGGAGTCGGCGTCGAGCGCGCGACGGCAGACGTGGCCCCCGGCGGCGAACTCGGCGACGGACGACGCGGTCGGTGTGCCGACGTCGCCGTGCACCAGGTGCCCGAGCTCGTGCAGCACGCAGTGCATGCGGTAGAGCGGCGGCGCGTCGGCCGGCACGAGCACCAGGTTCTCGTGCTCGAACTGCGACACGAGCGCGGTGAGCGGACCCCAGCTCGGCCCGTCGACGTCGACGACGCGTGTGGGCTTGCCGACCATCCGTCCGACGCCGGTCACCACGTCGGACAGCTGCGGCGCGCGGGGCAGGGTGGCGACGAGGGCACGGACGGCACCGGACGCACCCAGCTGCTCCGCCATCGCCCCTCCGATCTCCGCAGCAAGACTACCGGCAGGTCCCCCTTGTGGACGAGACCGGCCGGACGTAACCTACAACCAAATGGTTGTACGAATCGAACTGTCCGACGCCGAGGTCGACCGGGTGTTCCACGCTCTGGCCGACGCGACCCGTCGTGACATCGTCCGGCGCACGCTCGTCGGGTCGTCGTCCGTGAGCGAGCTCGCGGACGCCTACTCGATGTCGTTCGCCGCCGTCCAGAAGCACGTCGCCGTCCTCGAGGGAGCCGGACTCGTGAGCAAGGAGGCCCGCGGCCGCACCCGCATCGTGCGCGCCGAGCCGGAGCAGCTCGACCGGGTCCGTGCCCTCCTCGACGCCTACGGCCGCCTCTGGCACAGCCGGATGGACCGCCTGGGCGACCTGCTCGACGGTGACGCGTCCGGACACCCAGCACCAGACGACACCCGACGACACCAGGAGCGATGATGCCCACCACGTCCGTCCACACCGATCCCGACACCCTCTCGATGACCCTCGTCGCCGAGTTCCCCGTCCCCGTCGAACGCCTCTGGGCCGCCTTCGCCGACCCGCGCCAGCTCGAGCGGTTCTGGGGACCGCCCGGGTTCCCCGCGACCTTCACGACGTTCGACCTGCGCCCCGGCGGGCGCGCCGACTACCGGATGACGTCTCCGCAGGGCGAGCGGTTCCACGCCGTCTGGCAGGTCACCGAGGTCGACGAGCCCCGTCGCATCGTCTTCCGCGACCTGTTCACCGACCCGGAGGGCACGGTCGACGAGTCACTGCCCGCGGGCGAGACCGTGTTGTCGTTCGGCCCGGCCGACGACGGCTCGCGGGTCACCGTGGTGTCCTCGTTCGCCTCGGCCGCCGACCTCGATGCGATGCTCCAGATGGGCATGCTCGAGGGCTACCAGCAGGCGTTCGGCCAGCTCGACCGGGTGCTCGCCGACCTGCGCGAGTGGGCCCTCGGTGCGGGCACCGAGACCGAGGTCCTCGACGACACCCACGTCCGGATCACCCGGGCGTTCGCGGCGCCGCGGCACCTGCTCTGGCGGGCGCACACCGAGCCCGACCTGGTGCGCCGGTGGCTGCTCGGCCCCGACGGGTGGGAGATGACGGTGTACGAGAACGACCTGACCCCGGGCGGCGTGTTCCGGCAGGCCTGGGCGCCGACGGGTGACACCGAGGGCGAGCCCTTCGGGTTCGAGGGCGAGAACCTCGTCGTCGAACCCGAACGCCGGATGGTGTCGACCGAACGCATGACCGGGGCGCCCTTCCCGCCGAACACGAACGACCTGCAGTTCGACGAGGCCGACGGCGTCACGCTCATGACGCTGCTCGTCACCTACCCGGACCGGGAGCAGCGGGACATGATCCTCGCGACCGGCATGACGGAGGGCATGGAGGCCAGCTACCAGCGGCTGGAACGCGAGGTCCTGTCCGCAGCGTGACCGGCAGACGGACGGGGAGGCCCGTGGCGGCGCCGCCACGGGCCTCCCGTCCGTCCCGAGCAAGCGACAGATCCCGGCGCACGATCCGGGTCCGGTCCCCGAGAGCGACAGATCCCCGCGGATGTTCCGCGGGGATCTGTCGCTTTCGCGAGGGGCTGGTGGGCGCAGGCCGGCTACTCCGGCTGCGCCGACGCCTCGTAGTGCCGCGCGCCGCCGCGCACGCCCGCGAAGCGGAACGGCGCGGTCGTGACGCGCGGACGCTCGACGTCCTCGCTGGTGGCGGCACCCGCGGCGTGCAGCGCGCGGTACGCGTCGACCGTCAGCGGGACCCGCGCCTCGAGCAGCGACCGCACGCGACCCGCACGGCGGTGCTCGCGGTAGTCGGGCCGGACGGTGCCGGTGATGAGCTCACCGACGCTGCCGGAGCCGTAGCTGAACAGGCCGAGTCGCTCCCCCGCCAGGTCGTCGTCCAGGTCGAGCAGTGCTGCGAGCCCGATCCAGAGCGACGCCGTGTAGGTGTTGCCGGTCTGCCGGTTGTAGGTGAACCCGATCGCCAGGTCGGCCTCGTCGAAGGGTGCGCCGACGTGCTGCGTGAGCTTGCGGTGCGCCTTGATCGCCATCTTGGTGAAGGGCTGGTGGTGCACGAACCGGGCGATGTCGTCGTACGCGGGGCCGCCCTGTTCCGCCAGGTCGTCCCAGGCGCCGACGAACGCGTTGACGTACGCGCTCACCGAGAGCCGACCGTCGACCAGTGCGGTGGAGCGGTCGTTCGGCCGCCAGAAGTCGTCGACGTCCGCCGTGTAGACGCCCGCCGCCGGCTCGATCTCGATCAGGTCGGGGTCGGCGGACACCAGGATCGCGGCGGCACCGGCACCCTGGGTCGGCTCGGCCGGGGTGTCGACGTCGTACCGGGCGACGTCGGCGGCGATGACGAGCACCCGCTCGTGCGGGGCGCGCGCGACGATGCCGAGTGCGAGCTGCACCGCGGCCATCCCGCCGTAGCAGGCCTGCTTCAGCTCGACCACGCGGACGGCCTTCGGCAGCCCGAGCAGGCCGTGCACGTACACGCCGGCGGCCTTCGACTGGTCGACGCCGGACTCGGTGGCGAACAGCACCGTGCGGATGCCCTCGACGCCGTGCCGGTCGATGAGCTCCTTGGCGGCGGCGGCGCCCATCGTGACGATGTCCTCGTCGGGCGCGGGCACGCTGAAGGCGTCCTGCCCGATGCCCACGTGGTACTTCGCCGGGTCGACGCCGAGCCGCTCGGCCAGGTCGTCGAGCTGGAGCACGTGGTGCCCGGTCGCGATCGCGATGTCGTGGATGCCGACGCCGCTCATGCTGCACCGCCTGCGGGCTTCGTGCCGCGGCGTTCCATGGCGACGTGGGCGGCCATCAGCTCGCCCGGGTTGGTCTGTGCGGCGAGGAGCGAGAGCTCCCCGCACAGGACGGTCGCGGCGCACAGGGCGGCGAGGCGGCGGGCGTTCCCGCCCGGCTCGCGGTCCTCGCGGCAACCCAGGCGCACCAGGGCGTCCTCGACGACGGGCAGGTCCCCGCCCTTGCCGTTGCCGACCGTGCCGACGATCAGGTGCGGCAGCGAGGTCGCGAAGTACAGGTCGCCGTCGCGGTCCTCGGCGCTCGTGATGCCCTGCGAACCCTCGACGATGTTGGCGGCGTCCTGCCCGGTGGCCAGGTAGAAGCCGAGCAGCATGTTCGCGTAGTGCGCGTTCGCCGAGCGGATGGCCCCGGCGATCGTCGACCCGATCAGGTTCTTCGCGATGTTCAGCTCGACGATGCGAGCGGTGCTCGACCGCAGGCGCTTCTCGACGACCTCGCCGGGGATCACGATCTCGGCGATGGTGTTGCGGCCGCGGCCACGGATGCCGTTCACGGCGGTGGCCTTCTTGTCGGTGCAGAAGTTGCCCGACACCGAGACGTACCGCAGGCCCGGCTGCCAGTCCAGGATCGCCGGCAGCAGCTTGTCCGCCGCCTGCGTGACCATGTTGTGGCCGGAGGCGTCGCCGGTGGTGAACGCGAAGCGCAGGAACAGCAGGTCCCCGACGATCTCCGGGTGCACCTCGATGAGCTTGGCGAACCGGCTCTGCCCGGACACGATCGCGGCGAGCTCGTCCTGGCGCGCGAGGATCTGGCCTGCGGCGACGTGGGCTGCTGCGGCGCTGTCGGCACGGACCACGACGGAGCGGGTCATGCGCTCGTCGACGACGGTCGCGACGATGCCGTCCTCGACCATCCGCGAGATGCGGGCGCCACGGCCGACGGACGGCCAGAGCGGCGACTCGTAGGTGGCGAGGGGGACCTCGTGCTCCCCCTGCACGGCGTTGCCGCTGACGCGGATCGGGCCGACCCACTTGGTGGGGATCGGTGTGAGCAGGTCACTCATCGAGGGCTCCTTCTGGTGCTCGCACCGCGACGCTGAGGTGTCTGATGTCGTGCGCCTCCCAGGCGCGGTGGATGCCGGCGGGGTCGGTGTCCGCCGGGACGAGCGCGATGCCGCAGTCGCCGCCGCCGGCACCGGACGGCTTCGCCGCCCCGCCCGCCGCCTCGACGACGTCGCACAGGGTCGCGAGACGCTCGGTCTCGATCTTCGACCCGACCGAGTCGCCGAGACGCTGCAGCAGCCCACGGGCGCGTCGGAGGGCACCGAGCGTGCGCTCGGCGTCGCCGGTCTGGAGGCCCGTGGTCAGGTCGTCGACGGCGCTGCGGCTCTCGTCGAGGAACGCCTGGTACCCGCCGTTGCGGTGCCGACGCACCACGTCGACGAGCTTCGTGGTGGAGGCGGGCGAGCCGGTCCAGCCGACGAGCAGCTGCAGGTTCTCGGGGGCGGGCAGCCGCTGGACGTCGAAGCCGTCCCACGCGTCGGCGTCGGTCAGGATCGCGGACACGGCGTGGTCGCCGAGCATCGCGGCGAGGCGCTCGCGGTCCGGGGCGCTGTAGCGCAGCCAGCCGCCGAACGTGCTCGCGGCGAGGTCGCCGCCGGAGGCCCGGGGGTTCACCCGGATGGTGGCGAGCAGGGCGACCTGGAAGCGCTGGCGCTGCGTCAGGCCGATGCCGTAGAAGCGGTCGAGGGCGCCGACCGTGGCGACGGTGACCGCGGCCGAGGACCCGAGCCCGAACTTCCGGCCGCTGGCGTCGTCGAGCTGGCTCTCGATGCGTAGGTCGTGGAACCGCGGGGCGATGCCGTGCTCGGCGCGGAGCTTCTCGACCAGGTCGATCGTGGCCATCACGTAGTCGTAGGGGTGGTGCTCACGGTCGAGCGCCAGGCCGTCCTCGGCACGGGTCCACGTGAGCGGCAGGTGCCCGTACTCCTCGGAGTGCACGCTGCCGGCGCCGTGGCCCTCGCGCACCTTCGCCGTGATGGCGCGGTCGAGGGCGATCAGGACGGACGGCTGGCCCGGCTCGACGACGGCGTACTCGCCGGCGACGAACAGCTTGCCGTGTGCACGGAACTCGATCACTGCGCGGACTCCTTCTGGTCGGGATTGCTCCCGGTCTCTTCGGAGCGGAGCACCCGCGCGGCAGGTCCGGTGCCGGACTCGATGACGTCCCCCAGCGACGCGAGCGCCCCGGCGACGGCCGATCGGTCCTGCGGCTTCGTGAGGACGACGACGTTCGGGCCCGCGTCGGCCGTGGCGTAGGCCTCGGTGCCGTCGGCTCGCAGCTCGGCGACGGCGTCGAACACGGCGACGCTGCGGGCGTTGAGGTAGCGGATCGGCGGGAACGCGCCCTCGATCGTCGCGTGCATGCGGAGCGCGTTGCTCTCGGTGATCTCGCCGATGCGGGTGAAGTCGCCAGCGGCGCAGGCCGTGAGCATGTCGCCGACGGTTTCGGTCGTCGAGGTCACCCAGGCCGGGTAGAACGGCGACGTCGCGATGGTGCGGCGCATGGCCTCGCGCGACCCGATCGGCTTCGGGCCGGCGTCGATCGTGACCACGACCATGGCCATCGGCGGGGCGGGGATCGGCTCGGCGAAGGAGCCCTGGTCGTCGCCGGCGTGCCAGACGGCGACACCGCCGGGGATCGAGCGCGTGGCCGAACCGGAACCGCGACGGGCCAGACGGGACAGGTCGCGCGGCGACAGGTCGAGGCCGTAGGCCGCGGCGGCTGCGGTCGCCAGTGCGGCGAAGCCGGACGCGCTCGAGGCCAACCCGGCGCCGGTCGGGACGGTGTTCTCGGACACCACCGACGCTCGCTCGGACGACCCCGCGAGCTCGCGCACCAGGTCGAGGAACTGCTGCACGCGCACCAGGGCACCGTCGTCGACGACGTGACCGTTCAGCGTGAACGCATCACGGGCCTCCCGTCCGCCGTCCACCGTGACGGTGGTCGTCGTCGGGAACACGTCGAGCCCCATCGAGACGCTGCCCGTGGCGGGCAGCGCGAGCTGCGCGTCCGCCTTCCCCCAGTACTTGACGAGGGCGATGTTGGGGTGCGCGACGGCGGTGGCTGTCAGCAAGCGCGGGCTCCGATCGTGGTGGTCCAGGTGGCTGCGGCCCCTGCGCCGCGGAGTGCGGCCGCGATGCGGTCCGCGTGGTCGTCGTCCGCGGCGAGCGCGAGGACGCACCCGCCCCGCCCGCCGCCGGTGAGCTTCGCGCCGAGGGCGTCCGCAGCACGTGCGGCGTCGACGAGCCGGTCCAGGTCGTCACTCGACACGTCGAGTGTGCTGAGCAGGTCGTGCGCGGCGTCCATGGTGGCACCCAGAGCCTGGGCATCGCCGTCCTCGAGTGTCCCCCGTGCCCGACGGGCGAGCGCGCCGATCCGGTCGATCACGGCGCCGACGCCGGCCGGGTCCTGGTCGTGGCGGGCGCGGACGGCCGAGACGGCCTCGCGGGTGTGCCCGGGGACGCCGGTGTCCGCGACGACGAAGGTGAAGCGGGCGCCGAGCGTGACGGGTTCGATCTGGCCGCCCTCGAACCAGACCGGCGCGGACGCGACGACGCCCCGGGCGTCGAGGCCGGACGGTCGGCCGTGGGCGACGCGCTCGCACTCCTGGATGAGCTCGTGGTGGGTCTCGACGTCGAGGGTCTCGCCCAGGGCATCGGCGACGGCGGCGGTCACGGCGGCGGCGACCGCGGCGCTCGAGCCCATGCCGCGGGCGGTCGGGACCTCGCTGTCGACCCGGACGTGGAAGTGGCGGTCGGCGACCCCGAAGTGGCGCAGGGTCGCGGTGACGGCGGTGACGGTCGGCATCACGGCCGCGGGTGCGAGGTCGAGGGGGCCGGTGTGCACGGTCGACTGCAGGCTGTGACCGGGCTGCTCGGCGTCGGCGGCGACCGGGGTGACCGTCGCCACGACCCGTGCGTCGAGCACCGGCAGGACGAGAGCGGGTGCGCCGTAGACCACGGCGTGCTCACCGATCAGGATCGTCTTGCCGTGGGACGACGCCGATCCGTTGCCGGGGGTCGTGGTGGTGTCGAGGTCGCTGCTGCTCATCTTGGGTCACGTCAGCCTAACCGTCCGGGTCGTCGGCGTGTTCGTCAGCTGGGCATCCGCTCCATCGAGTTGTGCACAACTGGGTTGCGTGACAGTGTGGACGCATGCCCGTGACCGACGAGATGGTGTGCTTCTCCCTCTACGCGGCGTCCCGCGCCACCACGCAGGCGTACCGCACGATGCTCGAACCCTGGGGTCTGACGTACCCGCAGTACCTGGTGCTCGTGACCCTGTGGGTCGAGGGCGACCAGACCGTCTCGAGCCTCGGGGAACACCTGCAGCTCGACTCCGGCACCCTCTCGCCACTGCTCCGCCGCATGGAGCAGAGCGACCTGGTCCGCCGCGAGCGCCGCAGCACCGATGAGCGCGTCGTCACCGTGACGGTCGGCGAGCGCGGCCGCGAACTGCGGTCCGAGCTGAGCGGCATCCCCGCGCGCATCGCCGCCGGGATGGGCCTGGCCGACGAACGTGCCGCCGCCGAGCTCATCGCGACGCTGCACCGGCTGACCGAGACGATGCACGCGGCGGCCGACCCCGAGCACGACGCCGCGGGCGCTGACGCCGGCGGCGTTTCGCGCTGAGCGACACCCCACGGCCACGTGTGCCCGTGAACTGTCGCTGAGCGCGAGAGCTCGCCGCACACCCCCGAACTTCACGATCCGCCCCACAAGGAAGGAACCCCATGGAAACCCTCTACACCGCCGAGGCCCTGGCCACCGGCGAAGGCCGCAACGGCCACGTCGCCACGAGCGACGGCACGGTCGAGTTCGACCTCGCCATCCCCAAGGAGATGGGTGGCTCCGGCAACGGCGCCAACCCCGAGCAGCTCTTCGCCGCCGGTTACGCCGCCTGCTTCCACTCCGCACTGCAGGGCGTCGCCCGCAGCCAGAAGGTGAAGATCACCGACTCGTCCGTCGGCGGTCGCGTGTCGATCGGCCCGAACGGCAACGGTGGCTACCAGCTCGCCGTCATGCTCGAGGTCGTCATCCCCGGCCTGGAGCACGACCAGGCCCAGGCCCTCGCCGACGCGGCCCACCAGGTCTGCCCGTACTCGAACGCGACCCGCGGCAACATCGACGTCACCATCGTCGTCTCGGAGGACTGACCCATGAGCACCACCACCCCCACCACCATGCGCGCCGTCGTCCACGAGACGTTCGCCGAGCCCGCCGACGTCCTCGAGGTGCAGGAGCGCCCCGTCCCGACGCCCGGCGCCGGCGAGGTCCTCGTCCGCACCGTCCTCTCCCCCATCCACAACCACGACCTGTGGACCGTCCGCGGCACCTACGGCTTCAAGCCGGAGCTCCCCGCCGCCTCGGGCACCGAGGCACTCGGCGTCGTCGAGGCCCTCGGCGAGGGCGTCACGAACCTGCAGGTCGGCCAGCGCGTCGCCGGCGGTGCCTTCGGCGTCTGGGCCGAGTACTACACCGCCAGCGCCGCCGGGCTCGTCCCGGTGCCGGACGCGATGACCGACGAGGCCGCCGCCCAGCTCGTCTCGATGCCGTTCAGCGCCATCAGCCTGCTGCACTCGCTCGACCTGCACGAGGGCGACTGGATCATCCAGAACGCCGCCAACGGTGCGGTCGGTCGCATGGTCGCCCAGCTCGGTGCCGCCCGTGGCATCAACGTGATCGGACTCGTCCGTCGCGCCGCCGGTGTCGACGAGCTCCGCGAGCAGGGCATCGAGCGCATCGTCGCCACCGACGCCGACGACTGGCAGGACCAGGTCGCCGCGATCACCGGTGGCGCCCCGATCATCGCGGGCGTCGAGTCGGTCGGTGGCAAGGCCGCCGGCGACATCGCATCCGTGCTGGGCGAGAACGCCACCCTCGTCGTCTTCGGCGCGATGGCGTCGCCGACGCTCGAGATCCCGTCGGGCAAGGTCATCTTCGGCCAGCTCACCGTGAAGGGCTTCTGGGGCTCCGTCGTCAGCAAGACGATGCCGGCCGAGACGAAGGGGCAGCTCTTCGGTGAGCTCATCACCCGCGTGCTCGACGGCTCGCTGACGCTCCCCGTCGCCGAGACCTTCGCCTTCGAGCAGGTCCGCGACGCCGTGCGCGCCAGCGACACCGCCGGCCGCGTCGGCAAGGTGCTCCTGCGCCCGTAGCGCGACCACAGAACGGACGGGAGGCCCGGTGCCAGCTGGCACCGGGCCTCCCGTCCGTCTGTCGTTGCGTCTAGCGGCGCGACGCCTTCACGGGGACGGTGAAGATGTTGCCGGTGGTGACGCCCTCTTCGACCTCTTCGAGGGTGCGCCCGCGGCTCTCCGGCACGAACTTCCAGATGAAGAGCAGCGCCAGCAGCCCGACGACCCCGAAGCCGAAGAAGGTCCCGGTGATGCCGGTCGCGGCGACGATCGTCGGGAAGTACAGCCCGAGGAACGCGTTCGCGATCCAGAGGCAGAACACCGAGATGCCCATGCCGAGCGCACGGATCTGCGTCGGGAAGATCTCGGACAGCACGACCCAGACCGCGATGTTGAGGAAGGTCTGCATCGAGCCGACGAACGCGACGACCAGGAACAGGATGACCCACGGGCGGGCCGGGTTGCCCTCGGGCAGCGCCACCGACGCGATGCCGATGAGGAAGTGGCAGATCGTCGTCAGCGTGAACCCGAGGATCAGCGTCGTGCGGCGGTTGATCTTCTCCATGTTGTACAGCGCGATGACGCCACCGACCACGGCGATCACGCCGGGGGCGATGTTCGCGATGAGGGCGGCCGACGCCTGGAACCCGGACTCGATGAGCACGGTCTGGCCGTAGTACATGATCGAGTTGATGCCGGTGAGCTGCTGCGCGACGCCGAGCCCGGCGCCGATGAGCACGATGCGGATGAGCCACTTGTTCCCGCGCAGCGTGTGCCAGCCACTGACGCGCTCGACCTTCGCTTCGAGGTCGTTGCTCCGCTTGATGTCGTCGAGCTCGGCGCGGGCCCGATCGGTGGTCCGGACCTGCTCGAGGACGGACAGGGCCTCGTCGTAGCGGTCCTTCGACGCGAGCCACCGCGGCGACTCCGGCACCCGGAGCATGCCGACGAACAGCGCGATCGCGGGGAGCGCACAGACGGCCAGCATGACGCGCCACACCCCGTTGCCCTCACCCCAGACGTTGCCGATGATCGCGTTGACCACGAACGCGGCGAGCTGGCCGATCACGATCATGAGCTCGTTGCGGCCGGACAGCGACCCGCGGATCTCGTACGGCGCGAGTTCGGCGAGGAACACCGGCACCACCGTGGAGGCGCCACCGACCGCGAGGCCGAGGAGCACACGACCGACGACGATGACCTCGAACGTCGGCGCGAACACGCAGATCAGCGTGCCGACGAAGAACGTGACGGCGAGCAGGATGATCGTCTTGCGGCGACCCCAGCCGTCGGCGATGCGGCCGCCGAGCATGGCGCCGATCGCGGCGCCGAAGAGCAGCGAGCTGGTGACGACACCCTCGGTGAAGTTCGTGAGGCCGAGCTCGGCCTTCATCGGGTTCAGGGCACCGTTGATGACACCGGTGTCGTACCCGAAGAGCAACCCACCGAACGTGGCGACGAGGGCCAGCACACCGAGTCGTCGGCGGTGCGGCCCGGTCCCCAACGGGGGCAGTGCGACAGTCGGGGCTGTCGGTTTGATGTCGACCATTCGGTGACTCCTTCGTCGGTGATCGCGCGTCAGTGCGTGGACCGATCGTAACCCGAATCCATGTCCTGTCAATTGGACATTCTGTCGTCAGGTCGTTTGGATCGGTCCACAGAAGGCCTGATGAGGACGGGAGCGGTCCAATCCGCGGATCGGGCTCAGCGCTCGTCGTCGACGGGGCCGTCGCCCAGGACGTCCCCCAACGAAGCCATGTCGGCGCCGTGGTCGGTGTGGCGGCGCACGGTCCGTCGGGCGGCGGCACTCGCGGCGCCGGACAGGGCGGGGTTGCGTCGGGCGGCGTCGGCGACGCGTCCGGCGTGCCCCGCGGTGGAGAGCAGCACGTTCGCGAGCGCGCGGGCGTCGCCGCGCTCGGGGACCCCGGTCACGGTCCACGCCGTGCGGACCTGGGCGTCGGGGGTGACGCCACGACGGGTGCCCATCCGGTGCCAGTCCGACAGCACGCCCTCGGTGCGCGAGGCCGCGCGGTCTGCCTCTCCCGCACGACGGCGTGCGGCGTCGCGTGCGTCGGACTCGGTGTCCGAGCCCTCGACCGTGTCGTACCGATCGGTGAGCCCGTCGGCCCGGCGCCGGACGCTGTCGGCACGTTCACGCGCTGCGACGTCGTCACCACCGGCCGCTGCGATGCGGGCGGCGTGCGCGGCGGCAGCCGCGGCGAGGATCTCCGAACGCTCCATGCCCTCGACCGTAGCCGCTCCGACCGACACCATCTCGCCCCCGCGGCAGCTGGACTGCGTCCCGGGACACAGTCCGCCGGCGACGACGACCGTGTGTTCGCCATCGCGTTACCCTCGAGCTGAGGGGGCATCATGAAACGGACCGGCGGAATCGCCATCGTGCTGGCGGCCGGCGTGGTGCTGTCTGGCTGTTCGCTGCTGCGGGGACCGGACGGTGCCCTGCCCGCTCCCTCCAGTCCGCCGGCGTCCAGCCCGACGGCGAGCGAGACCCCGGCGGCGACCCCGACCGGCGAGTCGGCATCGGACCTGATCGAGGCGTCGGCCAACCCGCGCACACCGACCCCGGTGCCGACGGAGGCCGCCGCACCCGCACCGACGCTGACACCGATCCCCGCCGGGACCGTCCTGGCCCAGGGGGACGTGGCTTCACCGAAGGGCAGCGTGCACTTCCACTTCCGGGTGGTCGCGGACGGCGACGACACCTTCACCGCGCAGTACTCCGGGATCACCTCGACGCTGCCGGTGCCGATCGGCGTCGCGTTGTTCGACCTGCCCCGTGCGGTGGGCGACGGGCTCACCTACCCCGGTGTCGGTGACCGGACCCTCGGCGGTCCGACGAGCACGTCAGCCGCGGTCGACGTCCCGTTGGACGGGTCCGGGGTCGACCCGTCACACCTCGGCACGCTCGTGACCTACTCCGCCGCGGCGCCCGGGCAGGACGTCCCCGTCGAGATCTCCGCCGGCAAGGTCCTCACGGTGTCCACCGTGCGGTGGTCCGTCCCCGCGCGGCAGACGAACGTGCACCCGAAGGACGCCGGACGACGGGCGAACGCGACCGGGACCGTCACCGCGACCACGGCCGCCGGTGCGCCGAGGTCCTACGGCGTCGCGCCGGACGACCTGATCGGGGACGTCGCCGCGCGGTTCGGCATCACCGTCCGCGACCTGGTCTGGCTGAACGAGGGCGTCCAGGTGTTCGGCGAGGACCAGCACCTGTACGAGGGCTCGTCCCTCAACCTCGACCCGCTCGCCCGTTGAGCCGGCGGCCCGGCGCCGAGCCCCGCGGCGTCGCAGCGGGCCCTCGCGAAAGCGACACTTCTCCACGGAAGATCGGCGCACATCTGTCGCTTTCGCAGGCCTGACGGCGGCCCGTCGGGCGCAACTGTCGCTTTGGCAGTGCCCGACACGACGGACGGGAGGCCCGTGGCGGATCCGCCACGGGCCTCCCGTCCGTCAGGTGGGGGCGTGCGTTACTTCCGCAGCTCCAGGTACTTCGCGATGAGCGCCTTGGTCGACGGGTCCTGCGCGTCGAGCGCAGCCTGGTCGCCCTCGACGGCCGGCGTGACCTGCAGCGCCAGCTGCTTGCCGAGCTCCACACCCCACTGGTCGAACGAGTCGATGCCCCAGATCGTGCCCTCGGTGAACACGATGTGCTCGTACAGGGCGATGAGCTGGCCGAGGACGCTCGGGGTGAGCTCCGGCGCGATGATCGACGTGGTCGGCTTGTTGCCCGGGAACGTGCGCGCCGCGACGATGCCTTCGTCCGTGGTGCCCTCGGCGCGGACCTCGTCGGCGCTCTTGCCGAACGCGAGCGCCTTGGTCTGCGCGAAGAAGTTCGCCAGGAACAGCGTGTGCACGTCGGTGCCGGGCGCGACGCCCTTGCCGTCGCCGGTCTCGTCCTTGAGGGGACGGGCCGGGTTGGCGACCGTGATGAAGTCGGCCGGGATCAGGCGGGTGCCCTGGTGGATGAGCTGGTAGAACGCGTGCTGGCCGTTCGTGCCGGGCTCACCCCAGAAGACCTCGCCGGTCTCGGTGGTGACGGGCGAGCCGTCCCAGCGGACGCGCTTGCCGTTCGACTCCATCGTGAGCTGCTGCAGGTACGCGGCGAAGCGGTGCAGGTACTGCGTGTACGGCAGGACCGCGTGGCTCTGCGCACCGAGGAAGTTCGTGTACCAGACGTTGAGCAGGCCCATCAGGACGGGGACGTTCTGCTCGAGCGGCGTGGTGCGGACGTGCTCGTCGATGGCGTGGAAGCCGGCGAGGAACTGCTCCCAGTTCTCCTTGCCGATCGCGATGACGACGCTCGTGCCGATGGCCGAGTCGACCGAGTAGCGGCCTCCCACCCAGTCCCAGAAGCCGAAGGCGTTCTCGGGGTCGATGCCGAACGCCTCGACCTTGTCGAGCGCGGTGGAGACGGCGACGAAGTGCTTCGCGACGGCGTTCTTCTTCTCGTCGTCGGCGGCGTCGGTCAGGCCGAGCTTCTCCCACAGCCACTGGCGGGCGAGGCGCGCGTTCGTCAGGGTCTCGAGCGTGCCGAAGGTCTTCGACGCGACGATGAAGAGCGTGGTCTCGGGGTCCAGGTCCGCGGTCTTCTCGTAGATGTCCGCCGGGTCGATGTTCGACACGAAGCGGGCCTCGAGTCCGGGCTGGACGTAGGGCTTGAGCGCCTCGTAGACCATGACCGGGCCGAGGTCGGAGCCACCGATGCCGATGTTGACGACGGTCTCGATGCGCTTGCCGGTCACGCCGGTCCAGGCGCCGCTGCGGACCTGCTCGGCGAAGCCGTAGACCTTGTCGAGCGTGGCGTGCACGTCGGCGTCGACGTCCTGGCCGTCGACGGTCAGGGGTGCCGCCGGCACGAGGCCCTCGGTCGCCTTCGGGCGGCGGAGCGCGGTGTGCAGCACGGCGCGGTCCTCGGTGACGTTGATGTGCTCACCGGCGAGCATCGCCTGGAAGCGTTCGGCGACGCCGGTGTCCTTCGCGACCTGCAGCAGCGCGGCGAGGATCTCGTCGGTCACCAGGCCCTTGGACAGGTCGACGGTCAGGTCGGCCGCCTGGAAGGTGTACTGCTCGGCACGACCGGGGTCGCTGTCGAACCACCCTCGCAGGTCCGGGGTGAAGCCGGCAGCGATGCTGTCGAGCTTCTTCCAGCCTTCGGTCGATGTGGGGTCGACGGGAGCGGATTCGGTCACTTCGGTCCTCCTGGGGATCACGTTCAAGACGTACAGCCCGCGGGTCACGCAGCGCTGCGTCGCAGACCGTCTTCGAGCGTAGTGCGCTCCGGCGGGTGGTGCGCACAGTCGGCCGGGAGGCGCGGCTCGCGTTCGCTGCGCGCGTCACGCCTCCCGGCCGGTCGCGTTCAGGGCTGCGGTCGGCTTGCCACGTTCAGGGCTGCGGTCGGCCTGCCCGGTTCACGGCTGTGGCCGGGTTCACGGCTGCGCCGCGAAACGACGCAGCCGCAGGCTGTTCGTCACGACGAAGACCGACGAGAACGCCATCGCCGCACCCGCGAGCACCGGGTTCAGCAGCCCCGCCATCGCGAGCGGGATCGCCGCGACGTTGTACGCGAACGCCCAGAACAGGTTGCCCTTGATGACGCCGAGCGTCGCGCGAGACAGCCGGATGGCGTCGGCCACCACCGTGAGCCGACCGCTGACGACCGTGATGTCGCTCGCCGCGATGGCCGCATCGGTGCCGGCCCCCATGGCGATGCCGAGGTCGGCCGCGGCCAGTGCGGCGGCGTCGTTCACGCCGTCGCCGACCATCGCGACGCTCCGCCCCTCGGACTGCAGCCGGCGGACGGTCTCGAGCTTCGACGCCGGGGTCGCGCGGGCGTGTACCTCGTCGATGCCGACGCTCGCGGCGACCGCACGTGCGGCACCGTCGTTGTCGCCGGTGAGCAGGACCGGGTGCAGGCCGAGCGCCCGGAAGCGGGCGATCGCGTCGGCGGCCTCGGGCTTCACGGTGTCGCCGACGACGAGCACGCCCAGGGCACTGCCGTTCCGGGCGACGACGACCGCCGTGCCCCCGTCGGCCTCGGCACGGTCGACGGCGTCGGACAGCACCGGGGGCAGGGTGATCGACCACGAGTCGGCGAGCCAGCGGGTCGTGCCGACCAGGACGACGTCGCCGTCCACGACGGCCTGCACACCGGCACCGGCGGTCGCGGTGAACTGCTCGGCCTGGGGCAGGTCAGCGCCCCGAGAACGGGCCGCGGTGGTCACGGCGCGGGCGACGGGGTGTTCGGAGCCGTCCTCGACCGCCGCGGCGAGGCGCAGGACGACGTCCTCGGTCTCGTCCAGGGCGGTGACCGACCGCAGGGTCATCGACCCCGTGGTGACGGTGCCGGTCTTGTCGAGCACGACGGTGTCGACGCCGCGGGTGCGCTCGAGCACCTGCGGGCCGCCGATCAGGATGCCGAGCTGGGAGCCTCGGCCGGTGCCGACCAGCAGCGCGGTGGGCGTGGCGAGCCCGAGGGCGCACGGGCAGGCGATGATCAGGGTGGCGACGGCAGCGGTGAAGGCCGCGGTGACCGAGCCGCCGAACACGAGCCAGCCGACGAAGGCCAGCACGGCGAGCGCGATGACGATCGGCACGAAGACCCCCGACACGCGGTCGGCCAGACGCTGCACCTCGGCCTTGCCGGTCTGGGCGTCCTCCACCAGGCGACCCATCCGGGCGAGCTCGGTGTCGGCGCCGACGCGGGTGATCGCGACGACGAGCCGCCCGCCGACGTTGATCGTCGCGCCGGTGACCCGGTCGCCCGGTCCGACCTCGACCGGCACGGACTCGCCGGTGAGCATGCTGAGGTCGACGGCCGAGGAGCCGTCCTGCACCAGGCCGTCGCTCGGGATCCGCTCGCCGGGTCGCACCACGACGACGTCGCCGACGACGAGGGACGAGGCGGGCACGCGGTGTTCGGCACCGTCGCGCAGGACGGTGGCGTCCTTCGCACCGAGTTCGAGCAGCGCCCGGAGTGCGGCACCGGACTGTGTCTTCGCGCGGGCCTCCATGTACCGGCCGGCGAGGATGAACACCGTCACGGCCGTCGCGACCTCGAGGTACAGGTCGGTGGCCTCGGGGTCCGTGGCGAACCACGAGAACGTCATGTGCATGCCGGTCGTGCCGGCGTCGCCGAAGAACAGGGCGTACAGCGACCACCCGAAGGCAGCGAGGACGCCGACGCTCACCAGGGTGTCCATGGTGGCGGCACCGTGCCGGGCGTTGACCCACGCGGCACGGTGGAACGGGAGCGCACCCCAGACGGCGACGGGCGCCGCGAGCGTCAGGGCGAGCCACTGCCAGTTCGGGAACTGCAGCGCCGGCACCATCGAGAGCACCACGACGGGCACTGCGAGCACGGCGGACACGACCAGGCGTCGGCGCAGTGGGCCGGTCGGGTCCTCGTCGACCGCGGGGTCGGCGTCAGCAGCGGCGGGCGGGGCCGGCACCGTGGCGCCGTAGCCGGCCGACTCCACCGCGGCGATCAGCGCCTCGGGGTCGGCGGTGCCCTCCGCGGCGACCTGTACCTGCGCCTTCTCGGTGGCGTAGTTGACGGTGGCGGTGACCCCGGGCAGCTTGCCGAGCTTCCGCTCGATGCGGTTCGCGCACGAGGCGCAGGTCATCCCCGTGATGTCGAGTTCGACGGTGCGGTCGGTCACGAGCGCACGACCTCGTACCCCGCCTCCGCGACGGCGGCGCGGAGGGCGTCCGCGTCGACGGGTGCCGCCGAGCTGACGGTGACCTCGGACGATCCGCCGGGGACGAGTCGGACGTCGACGCCCGACACCCCGTCGACCTCGGTGAGTTCCTCGGTGACGCTCATCACGCAGTGGTCGCAGGTCATGCCCTCGACGAGCAGCGTTTCGGTGGTCATGGTGTCTCCTTCTCGGTGGTTGGTCGTCAGGGTCAGGAGCGGACGAGCCGGGCGATCGCCTGGCTGGCCTCGCGCACCTTCTCGTCGGCAGCGTCCCCGCCCTCGGCGACGGCCTCGGCGACGCAGTGCGCCAGGTGGTCCTCGAGCAGCGACAGCGCGACGCGTTCGAGCGCCCGGTTCGCCGCCGAGATCTGGGTCAGGACGTCGATGCAGTACGTCTCGTCCTCGACCATCCGCGCGATGCCGCGCACCTGCCCCTCGGCGCGACGGAGTCGCTTGAGCAGGTCGTCCTTGTCGCCGATGTACCCGACGTGTTCGTGCATGTCCGCCTCCACCGTTCTCAATACGGTACCCCCCTAGGGTATTCCTTTCCTTGTCCGGTGCAACTGATGGCATGATCGGCGCATGGACCCCTCGACGACGAACGGATTCCGCCGGCTGCGGTTCTCCGACGGCGAGGGTTCCGACTACTCCGAGATCTTCGCGGCCGAGTACGGCGGCTCGGACTTCGCCTCCGAGACCTTCGCCACCGACGACACCCGGTACGAGTACACGGTCGTGGGCGACGACGACCTGTCGCTGCGCACCATGCGGGCCGAGGGCGGTCGGCGGGGCGGGGTCATCGGCGTGCGGGACGACCACGTGGTGTTCTGGCTCACCAAGGGCCGGCTCGAGATGCACTTCGCCGACCGCACCCGCGTCGTCGAGCCGGGCAGCCCGTACATCGCGTCGGCGTCCGAGGCCTACCGGTTCGAGTCCGACGGCACCGTCTACAACGGCGTGCACGTGGCCGACCGGTTCCTGCGGAGCGTCGGCCGCGACCTCGGCTACCGCCTGCCCGACGGCCCACTGCTGTTCGACCAGCAGGACGAGGTCGTCGCCCGGCGCGAACCCCTGCGGCACCTGATCCGTGAACTCGGGCCGGCCCTGGTCGACGACCGCGTGCTCGGGCCGATGCGGACCGCGCTGAACCGCCGGCTGGCCGTCGTCATCCTCGACACGTTCCCGATCCGGAACCGCGGCGACGACGTCCCCGTGGCGAACCGGCTCCGCGACGCGATCCGCTTCATCGAGCTGCACGCCGCCGAACGCCCCTCGGTCCCCACCATCGCCGCCGCCTGCGGGCTGAGCCAGCGCGGGCTGCAGGACGTCTTCGCCCGGACGCTCGACACCACCCCGCACCGGTTCCTCCGCGACCACCGTCTGGACCGGGTGCGCGAGGAGCTGCTCCGCGCGGACCGTGGTGGCCCGGTCGCCCCGGCGGACTGCCCGCTCGTGTCCTCCGGTATCGCCGCGATCGCCCGCCGCTGGGGCTTCACCAACCCGGGCCGGTTCGCCGAGACCTACCGCGACCGGTTCGGTGAGGACCCGGCCACCACGAAGCGCGCAGCACTCGCGGCGCAGCCGGAGGCCGGCAAGGCGTCGTGGCGTGTCCGTCGTGCGGTGTCGTACATCGAGCAGCACCTCGACGACCCGCTCACGCTCGACGACGTCGCGGCCGCCGCAGGGGTGCTCCCCCGACGGCTGCAACAGCTCTTCCGCGAGGAGCGCGGCGAGTCTCCGATGGCCTGTGTCCGTGCCATGCGGGCCGCTGCAGAGCGCAACGGCGCGGCCGGAAACGGCTGAACGGCCGGACGGAACACCCCGGGGGTACACGCACATCCCCGGATTTCCGGGGTTCCCTGGAAAGCAGCCGAATCCGAGAAGTCGTGTGTGACGAATCTCTTCCACAGCCCGTCTCATCCGTGAACAGCAACCGCTGGGAACGCCCGGCGGGTCAACGGAAGGAACGAACATGGCTGACACCACCACCCCCACCCCGGCCACCACGGCGACCCGTGCCACCTCGCACGCCGGCACCAGCGGCGTCACCGGCAAGACCGTCATCGACGACACCGTCGTGTCGAAGGTCGCCGGCATCGCCGCCCGCGAGGTCAACGGCGTGCACTCCCTCGGCAACGGCGCAGCCCGTGCCATCGGCGCGATCCGCGACGCCATCGGCCAGCGTGACTTCGGTCAGGGCGTCAAGGTCGAGGTCGGCGAGAAGCAGGTCGCCGCGGACATCGTGATCGTCGCCGAGTACCCGGTGTCGCTCCAGCAGGTCGCCGACGGCGTCCGTGCCGGTGTCGCCCGTGCCCTCGAGCAGATCGTCGGCATGGAGGTCGCCGAGGTCAACGTGACCGTCCAGGACGTCTACATCCCGGGCGACGACGACGACAACGAGGACGAGAAGAAGGAAGCGCGAGTCGCATGAGCAACACGCTGATCGGCGCCCTCATCGGCGCAGTCCTCGCCGTCGTGGCACTGCAGTTCGGGTTCTGGGGCTTCGTGCTCGTCATCGTCTTCGGTGCGATCGGGGCCCTCGTGGCCGCACTCGCCACCGGGCGCATCGACCGCGGTGCCCTGACCGACGTGCTGACCGGACGCCGGAGCTCCCGGTGAACGCCGGCCCGGACGTCCCGGGCCGCGTCGAGATCACCGCACGCGCGCTCACCTCGCTGGCGCGGGCCGTCGCAGCCGAAGGGCTCGGCGCCCCCGCCAAGCGGGTGCGCGTCGGACTCGGCGACGCGTCGGGAGCACTGTCGCTCGACATCACCGGGCCGATCGCCGCGAGCGACGACATCGTCTCCGGGTCGATCCGGATCGCGGACCAGGTCAAGGGTCGCGTGAGCGACCTGACCGGGCGCCGCGTCGGCAGTGCCCACATCGAACTCACCGGGATCGTGCGCGAGCACGAGTCCCGTGCCCGCTAGGAGGCCATCATGAGCAACGGTTCCGTCGAACGACGCATCCGTCGTCGGAGCGTGCACCGCTCCCGCTCCACAGCAGTGGCGGTGGCACTCGTGGTGCTCGCCCTGGTGGCCGCCTGGATCGGCACCGAGGCGGTGCTCAGCGCCATCGGACGCCCGCCGCTGGTCGCCGACCCCCAGACCGTGGTCGACACGGCGCTCCGTCCGGACGCCGCGTTCGTCACCATCGTCGAGGTCATCGCGGGTGTGCTCGTCGTCCTCGGCGTCGTGCTGGTCGTCCTGGCGCTCAAGCCCGGCCGCCAGCACCGATCGGTCGTCGAACACGAGCGCGGTGCGGTCGTCATCGACGCCCGCATCGTCGCCTCCACCGCGGCGAACGCTGCAGGCATGGCGGCCGGTGTCCCCGAGGGGAACGCCTCCGCCACCGCCCGAGGCCGTTCCACCGAGGTCCGCATCGTCCCCGTCACCGGCGTGCCGGTCGACGAGGCGAGCGTCCGCGCCGCCGTCGTGGAGCGTCTGAGCGGTCTCGACGAGCGCTTCGGCCGACGCGTCCGCGTCCGGGTCGAGGAGAAGGGAACCCTCGCATGACCAAGAGCAACCGGACCCTCAACCGGATCATCCTGTTCGTCCTCGGCCTCGTCGCCGTCGTCGTCGGGATCGCGATGGGCGCGGGTGTGCTGCCCGCCGTCCAGGACGCCGTCAAGCCGTACGTCGACCTCCCCCGCAGCCTCGACGTCCCCGCGTCCACGCTGTGGATCGTCGCCGGGGCCGCGGCCCTCGTGATCGTCCTGTCCCTCGTGTGGGTGTTCACCCGCGGTGGTGGCGGCACGTCCGTCGCCGTCCGGGAACACTCGGGCGACGATGCAGTCACCGTCAACGTCGCACTCGTCCGGGACGTCCTCGAGCACGAACTCGCGGGTGTCCGCGACGTGGTCGGCTCCCGGGTCGACACCTACCTCGTCCGCCGGCAGCGCGCCGCCCGGATCCGTGTCGCGGTCCGCCGCGGCGGGGACGCCGTCAGCGTGCTCGACGCCGTCGACCGAGCCGTCGCGGTCCTCGACCGCACCCTCGGCCGTCCGGTCCCGGTGCTCGTGCACCTGACCGGCGGTACCCGCTCCGCGCTCGCGAAGTCGACCCGCGTCCACTGACACCCGTCAGCCGGACGCACCCCGGGCCTCCCGGCCCACCACCACACCACCGGGCGCACGCCCACTCACGAAAGGACCCGTCATGGGACTCGACGACAAGATCAAGAACGCCGCTCAGGACCTCGCCGGCAAGGCGAAGGAAGCCGTCGGCAGCCTGACCAACGACGACGCCAAGGTCGCCGAAGGCAAGAAGGACCAGACCGCTGCGAGCGCGAAGCAGACCGGCGAGGACGTCAAGGACGTCTTCAAGAAGTAGGTCGCACGACCGCATCGGGGCACCCGTCGAACGGGTGCCCCGATGCGTCCCCGCGCAGATCCCGAACGAGGAGGAACCATGCAGCACGACCCCCATGCGAACACGCAGGTCACCGAGGTGACCCTGCCCGCAGCACTGACGGAGCCGCTGCCCGACGACGCGAGCACCGCGACGATCGTCGCGCGCACCGCGGCGGAGACCGCGCTCGGCGTGCCCGGCGTGCACCACCTCGGCGGGATCGCCGCCCGTGCCGCCGACCAGCTGCGGAAGCAGCTCGGCCGCTCGGCGGGCACCGCCGGCGTGCAGGTCGACGAAGAAGACGGTGTGCTCGCCGTGCAGGTCGCCGTCGTCGTCAGCTACCCACACCCGGTGCTGGACGTCGCCGCCGAGGTCCGGCAGCAGGTCACCGCAGCCACCCGACAGCTGTCCGACCTCCGCACCTCGGTCGACGTGCGCGTCCTCGACGTGCACGGACCGTTCGACGACGAGCAGTCCCCGCTCGGCCGCGCCGCCGAGCAGGCGACCGATGCCGTGAAGCAGGCGGCGGAGTCGACCGGCGAGGCCGTCAAGCAGGCCGCCGAGACCACCGCGGACGCCACCAAGCGCGCCGCGACGGCCACGGCGGACGCGACGAAGCAGGCCGCCGACGCCACGGCCGACGTGGCGAAGCAGGCAGCGTCCGCCACCGCGGACGCCACCAAGCAGGCCGCGTCCGCCACAGCCGACGCCACCAAGCAGGCCGCCGACGCGACAGCCGACGCCACCAAGCGCGCTGCCGACGCCACCGCCGACACGACGAAGCGTGCCGTCGACGCCGCCGCCGAGACGGGCGAGCGTGTGCATGACTCCGCCTCGGAGTCCCTGGCTCGGGCATCCGAGCAGGCGGCCGACGCAGCATCGTCCGCGAAGGACGCCGCCGAGCAGGCCCGCGACGTCGTCGTCGACGCGGCCGGCACGACCCGCGACCGGGCCGCCGACGCTGCCGATGCAGCGGCCGACGCTGCCGACGACGCAGCCGTCGCCGCCGATGCGGCAGCGGATGCCGACACGGCTCCCCGTCACCGGGACCAGCCGTGACCACCGCCTGGTCCGGAGGGCGCCGGTCCCGCGACCGGCGTCCCCGACCCCGCGGCGTCTGGATCGCCGGCGGCATCGGGGTCTTCCTCGTGCTCGCCATCGCGGTCGGCGGCTTCCTGCCGCTGGTCGGGTTCCTCGGCGGGGTCACCGCCACCACCGCCGGTCTCGTGCCGTTCCCGTTCGTCCGGGTCACCCTGATCGCCCTGCTCGGTGCGGTCGTGGTGCTCGCCCTGCTCCTGCTCGCCCTGACCCGCCGGCACACCGCCACCGCGACGACCGCCGTCGTGCTCGCCGTCCTGGTGAGCGTGGCCGTCACCCTGGTCCCCGTCGTCCTGGTCGCCGTCGGCTCCGCCGACCGCGCGGGCGACGTCTGGCCGATCGTCACCGAGCTCTGGACCCGCTTCACCGGCTGACGTCGTGCACACGGTCCCGGCCTGGAGGCCCGCCCCGCCCGACCAGGTCTACCCACCCGGGTGGTCCTCCGGTCCACTGCCCGTCCGCTAGCCTCGCGACGTGAAGCGTCTCTCCCCCGGCCAGCGCTGGGTCATCGGTCTCGGCGCGTTCGCGCTCGTCTGTCTCGTCGTCGGCGTCATCGGGCTCGCGGTCGGCTTCCGTTGGGGCAGCGCCCTCGGCATCATCGGGCTGCTGCACCTCGGCCTGACCGGCCTGGCCGGTGCACTCGTCTGGACCTCGACCCCGGCGATCGCTCCGCGTCCCGTCGGGCGTCCGACGCCGCGCCCCGGCGAGACGCACCGGGTCTTCTCGTACGGCACGCTCCAGCAGCCGCTGGTGCAGGAGTCACTGTTCGGCGGCCACGTCCCCACCGCCCCGGACTCCCTGCCCGGCTGGCGGCTCGACTGGGTGACGATCACCGACCCGGACGTCATCCGGACGAGCGGCTCCGACCGGCACCCGATCCTCCGCCGCGGCTCCGCGGACGACGTCGTCGAGGGTGTGGCCCTGACGCTCGGGTACGAGTGGCAGCTCCGCGCGGTCGACGGCTACGAGGTCGCCGACTACCAGCGCATCCGGGTCACGCTGGCCTCGGGCTCGACGGCCTGGGTCTACGTGGCGGCCGACGAGGCCTGAGCCGCAGCGCGCAGCCGTTCGAGCCCCTCGTCGATCGACACCGACGGGATCCACCGCAGGTCGCTCCGGGTCCGCCGCTGGTCGAACCAGTGCGCCGTCGAGAGCTGTTCGGCCAGGAACCGGGTCATCGGCGGTTCGTCCTCGCCCGGTCGGACGCGCCAGACGGCCTCGACCACGGAGCCCGCGGCCCGCGCGACCGCTGCCGGCACGTGCCACTGCGGCGGTCGGACGCCCGACGCCGTGCAGATGCCGGCGAGCAGGTCGGCGACCGGTCGGGGCTCACCGTTCGTGACGACGTAGGCGTTGCCGTGGACGCCGTCGTCCGTGACGTGCTCGAGCGCCGCGACCATGGCCGTCGCGGCGTTGTCGATGTAGAGCGTGTCGATGAGCGCGGCGCCGGAGTCGAGCAGCGGGAGCCGTCCGGCGCGGGCACGCTCGACGATCCGTCCGACGAGCTGGGTGTCGCCCGGACCCCACACCAGGTGCGGCCGGACCGCCACGACGGCGAAGTCCCGGGCGTCGGCGTCGAGTGCCAGCAGCTCCGCCGCGGCCTTGGTGCGGGCGTAGTCGCCTCGGGCACGGGACGGCTCGGCCGGACCGGCGTCGGCCCCGACGAGCGACGACCCGGTGTGCGCGACCGACGGCGACGACACGAAGACGAAGCGCCCAACGCCGGCTGCACGGGCGGCCGCCAGCAGTGAGCGGGTGCCCTCGATGTTGACCCGGGCGAAGTCGGCCGGGTCCCCGGCGAGTGACACCTTCGCCGCCAGGTGCACGACGGCCTCGACCCCGTCGACCGCGCGGGCGATCGCGGCGTCGTCCGTCATCGTGCCGGCGACGTCCTGCACCCCGGGCACACCGGATGGACGGCGCTGGAACGTTCGGACCTCGTGCCCGGCGTCCCGAACAGCTGCGGCGGTGGCCTGCCCGAGGAACCCGCTGGCCCCGGTGACCAGCACCTTCACGGGCGGACCATCCGTCCGCCGTCTCGAACCGTGGCGGGTCGGAGATTCGTGCTCACCGACACCTCACGCCCCCGACGGCCCGCGAGGTGTCGGTGAGCGCGTGAGAACGCGCCGATCACGGCCGGACCATCCGGCCGCCGGACAGTACCGAACCGGCCCAGCGTGAGAGCCGGGTGCGGTCGACCTTGGAGTTGTGCCGGATGTCGGTCGGCAGCACGGGCACGACGAGCACCGCGGCGAGTGGCACTCCGGCGACGGCACGGACCGCTGCGGCGAGCGACGGCGACGCCAGCCCGGGCCGGCGCACGGCAGGGTCGGTCTCGACGACGGCCACCACCTGCTGCGTGCCGACCGGACCGATGCCCGCGACCCCGGCACGTCCGACACCGTCGACGCCCTCGATCCGCTGCTCCGGCCCCACCGGCGTGACGACCCCGTCCGGAGTCACCAGCACGTGCTGCAGGCGGCCCTCGACCCAGATCCGTCCCGCGGCGTCCAGGTGCCCGACGTCCCCGGTGCGGTGCCCGCGCGGGTCGTCGACGCCGAGGCGCGAGACCCGGTCGGTGCGCCAGAGCCGGTCGTAGTGGTCGCGGACGTGCGGTGCCGCGACGACGATCTCGCCGGTGACCCCGGGCTCGTCCGTCAGCGCTCCGGTCGAGCGACCGGAACCGTCGAGCGGTGCGATGCGGACGCGGACGTTCGCTGCCGGCACCCCGACGCAGATCCCCTCGGCGTCGGACCGCCCGGCGGCACGGACCCCGTCGAGGTCGACGTCGGTCATGAGCAGCCCCTCGGTCATGCCGTAGGGGGTGTGGGCGCTGGCGTTCGGCATCAGCTCGGTCGCCGCGGTCAGCAGCGCAGCCGAGACGGGAGCCCCGGCCGACAGGAACAGCCGCACGCCCTTCAGTGCCTGGCGGTCGGCGTCGGTGAGCTCCGACGCGGTCCCGACGACGTTCGCCAGGGCCGCCGGCGACAGGAACACCACGGTGGCGTCGGCCGCGGCGACCGCGGCCGCGACCGCCTTCGCCGTCAGGGTGCGCGGGGCGGTGACGTCCATGTCGGGCGCGACCGACCGGGCGCCGAGGGCCGGACCGAGCAGCGCGAACGGCGCGAACCCGGCGACGAGCCCGGTGCCGACACCGACGTCGTACTGGGTGGCCAGGGCGTCCCGGACGGCGCTGAGCTGCCCGTGCGTGTACACGACGCCCTTCGCCGGGCCGGTCGACCCCGAGGTGAAGAGCACGGCGGCGGGAGCGTCCGACGACGGGGCCGCCGGCAGCGCGGTGCCGTGGGCGAGACGGCGGGCACCACGTCGGGCGACGTCGACGAGCGTGTGCTCCACCCGCAGTGCCTTCCGTGCCGGTGCGGGCAGCGAGAGCATCGCGATGCGTCGCCCCGGCCAGCCGAGGGCACGCGCGGCACCGAGCCCGGGCAGCGCGCCGATGATCCAGTCGGGTCGGGCGCCGCGGACCGCGCGGGTCAGGCCGCCGAGTCCGAGACCGGCATCCGCGACGACGACGACCGCGCCGATCCGCACGCAGGCGTACAGGACGGCGGTCAGGTCGGCACCGGGGGTCACCAGGAGCGAGACACGGTCGCCGCTGCGGACGCCCAGGTCATCGAGGCCTGCGGCGATCTCGTCCACCCGTCGGGCGAGCAGCCGCCACGTGATCGTGCGGGGGCCACCGGCTGCGGCCATCTCGACCAGCGCGGGTTCGTCACTGGCACGCAGTTCGTCGAGCCGTGCCCAGAGCGGCGGGGTCGCCGGTGCGGGCTGGCCCGGGTCCACGACGTCGGACTGGAGGCCCGTGGGGGCCTGCGCAGGACGGCCACCGTCCGGCAGGCGGTCACCGAGCCAGTCGAACACCGTGCCCGCCACGTCGGCGTCATCGGGCAGCAGGTGCCCGGCGCCCTCGAACCGGTGGACGTCGGCGTGCGGCACACGTTCGGTCAGGTCGTCCAGGTAGCGCTCGAGGAACACCGGGTCGCGCGGACCCCAGAGCAGGAGCACCGGCACGTCGAGCGCGGCGACCCCGGCGGCGATGCGGTCGAGTTCGGGTGCGCTCCGGTGCCGGGCGTCGACGGGGATGTCCGCGACGAAGCCGCCGATGCCACCACGGCGGGCCGCACCGCGGTAGGGCGCCCGGTAGCCGTCGGCCGTGGCACGGTCGAGCTTCGGGTGCGCGATGGCGAGGGTGGTCTCGAGGAACGCCGGGGTCACGACCGTCGCGCGGCCGAGCATCCCCGGACCGAGGGCGAGCCGCAGCGGTGCCGGGATCGGGGCGTCGTCGGGCTGGTGCACGGCGGTGTTGCACGTCATCGCGGCGGCCAGGACGTCCGGGTGGTCAACCGCCCAACCGAGCGACACCACACCGCCCCAGTCGTGGCCGAGGGTGACGACCGGTCCGGTCAGCCCGAGTTCGTCGGTCAGGGCACCGAGGTCCGCGACGCGCTGCGCCAGTCCCCGCTCGACGCCGGTGCGCTCCGAGAAGCCCATGTCGAGCTGGTCGACGGCGACCACGCGCCAGGCCGGGCCGCCGGCCCGGGCGACCTCGAGCGAGGTGCGGAGCACCGACCGCCACAGGTACGACCAGGTCGGGTTGCCGTGCACGCAGAGGATCGTGCCGATCGGTTCCACGCCGAGCGCGGCCAGGGACCCGGCCGTGTCGAGGAGGTGCCAGGTGCGCGCGGCGCGATCTGTGCCTCTCCCCACCGGCACGGCCGGCCCGCCGCTGGCGCGTCGCTCCGGAACCGGCGGCGTGGGCCCAGTCCGTTCTGCAGACCACGCGGGGACCGTGACCAGACGCGACCAGGCCGGGTCGAGGCCGGGCAGGGAGGGCGGCTGCGTCGCCGGAGCCGTGCTCGCGGCGACGCGGGGCAGCCGTGACCTCACCAGTGGAGTTCCATCATCGCCGTGTTGATGCCGGAACCGACGCCGCCCAGGAACACGCGGTCACCGCGACGGATGCCGCCGGAAGCGACCTCGTCGGCCAGGGTGATCGGGATCGACGCGGGGCCGACGTTGCCGAACCGCTGGTACGTGGTGGGGACCTTGTCGCGCGGGATGCCGATCGCCTCGACGAAGGCGTTGGTGTGCACGTCGGAGACCTGGTGCAGCACGTAGCGGTCCATGTCGGCCCAGTCGAAGTGGGCTCGTGCCTCGGTCCAGGCGGCGACGACGAGCTCCATGCCGCCCTTGAGCAGCATCTTCGCGTCCGTGAACATGCCGTCGACGCTGCCGACGCACAGGTCGTACCACTGGGTCGCCGCGCGGGTGACGCCGCCGACGATCCGGTGGCCTTCGGGGTGCAGGTCCGCCGGGCCGAGCACGGCCGCCGCGGCACCGGACCCGAGGGTCAGGCTGGCGAACTCGCTCATGAAGTCCTTGCGGTTCCGGCCGCCCTGGTTCAGGCGGTCGATGGTGTTGAGCTGCACCTGGTCGGCGTCCTCGCCGTCGACGACGAGCGCGTACTTGATCTGCCCGGAGTCGATCATGCCCGCGGCGACGCTCATGGCGTTGACGAACCCCAGGCAGGCGTTCGCGATGTCGAAGTTGATGGCGGACGACGGCAGCCCGAGGCCGTGGTGCAGGCGGACGGCCACCGACGGTTCGAGGTGCGGGCGCGTCACCGAGGTGTTGATGAGCAGCCCGATCTCGTCCGGACGGACACCGGCTTCGGCCATGGCACGACGGCCGGCGTCGATCGCCGCGTCCTGGAAGGTCTGGCCCTCGCCCCAGTTGCGGCGCTCGATGACACCGGCGACGCGCTCGAGCAGTCCCATCGGCAGACGGAGCCGACGGAGGACCCCGCGGAGCTTGGCCTCGATGTCGGCCGAGGTCGTCACACGCTCCGCCGTGGTGGTCGCCACGGAGAGCAGCGAGACGTTCCGGTGCTTCGCCGTGGCGTTGCCGGGCTGCTCCGGTTCACTGCTCGATGCCTGGTCGACCGGCCGTTCCGTCATGATCGTCACCGACACATACTTCCGCATCTGGCCTGTGTGCGCGATCCGGATGCGCTGGACGGCCCTGAATCCGAGCAATGCATTGCATGTGAAATACATATTGCATACGATGGCTACCGACCCCTTCGATCGGAGCCCCGAATGCCCCCGCTCAGCAAGTCCACCTCTGCCGCAGCCCTCCTGCTGGCCTTCGCGCCGTTGGCGGTGCCGGACATGGCCGCCGCGACGACCGTCACGACGGCACCCGCGCCGACCGAGGAGCGAGCCGACGCGTCCGTGGAGCCGGAGGCTCCGGGCGCGGGCGAGGGCGAGTCGCCTGTCGACAGTGGCGCACCTGTCGAGCCCGAGGCTCCCGCGGACACCGCGGCCCCGGTCGACGCCGACCCCGCCACGAAGCCGGAGCCGGCCCCGGCGCCGAGCACCACGCCCGCCCCGACCCCCACCCTCGAGGCGCAGCCCACGACCGACGAGGTCACGCCGAACGAGACGCCGATCAACGTCTACGTCCAGGGCGCGACGGACGCGATCGGCCAGCCGGGACAGCGGTTCGAGACGTCGATCTTCAACGTCAAGAACTCGAGTGGCTTCACGATCCCGAGCCGCTCGCTCGACTTCCACTGGACCATCACCGGCCCTGCGACCTTCACACGCGGACGACCGCCGTTCTCCGTGGCGAACTCCGGCACGGCGAACGTCGCGAACTGCACGTTCACGTCTCCCACGCAGACCGACTGCCTCGGAGCGAACCCCCAGCCGCTCAACACCGGAGGAGCGAACTACAACCACATCCGGGTGCCGGTCACCGTTGACGCTTCGGCGCTGCCGGGCGACGTCGTCACGGTGCACGGCTCGTTCGCCCCGAACGCCGCCACCGACTACGTCAACACGAACGAGCAGACGACATCGACGTGGAAGGTCACCATCCCGCTGACCGCCGCCGTCATCGACGAGCCGACCGCAGCCGTCGGACCGAAGCCGACCATCACCGGCCAGGGCGTCCCCGGCGGCACCGTCGACGTGACCGTCGGTGACCGGGCACCGGTGAACGTCCCCGTCGGCGACGACGGCACCTGGTCGCTCCCCGTCACCGAGGCGCTGTCAGACGGGTCGGTCACCGTCACCGCCGTGCAGCACCGCAACGGCTTCACCGCCGAACCCACCACCGCGACCCTCGACGTCGACGCCACCGCCCCCGACGTCCCGATCGTCGACGACCCCGGCACCCTCGCCGACCCGACCGGACCCATCACCGGCGCGGCCGAGCCGGGCGCCATCGTCATCGTCCGCGACGAGGCCGGCAACGAACTCGGCCGCGACCGCGCGGACGAGGACGGTCACTTCTCCGTCCGTCTCGACGCACCGCTGCCCGAGGGTGCGACCGACCTCGTGGTCGTCGCCGCCGACGCGGTCGGCAACGAGTCCGGCCCGGCGACCGCGACCGCTGTCGTCCCGGACACCACCGCGCCCGATGCTCCGATCGTCGAGCGTCAGGACCTCGCGACCCCGACCGGTCCGGTGGTCGGAACCGCCGAGCCCGGCTCCATCATCATCATCCGTGACCAGGACGGCAACGAGATCGGCCGGGGCGAAGCGAACGACGACGGCGACTTCTCGGTCGAGCTGGACGAGCCGCTGACCGAGGGCGACCACGGCCTGGAGGTCGTCGCACAGGACGACGCCGGCAACGAGTCGGCTCCCTCTCCCGTGACCGTCACCGCACCCGACGTCACCGCACCCGATGCGCCGATCAGCACGACCCCCGAGTTCCTCGCCGACGGCACCGGCCCCTTCACCGGGTCGGCCGAACCCGGTTCGACGGTGATCGTGCGTGACGCCGACGGCAACGAACTCGGCCGTGCCGAGGTCCGCGACGACGGGCAGTTCACCGTCGTGCTCGACGAGCCGCTCGACGACGGCGCGCACGACCTCGAGCTCGTCGCGCAGGACGAGGCCGGCAACGTCTCGTCCCCGACGCCGGTCACGGTGGACGTGGACGACGACGCTCCGAACGCACCGGTCGTGACCGGCCCGACCGACCTCGCTGACGGTAAGGGTCCGATCACCGGCACCGCCGAGCCCGGCTCCACGGTCATCATCCGTGACGAGGACGGCAACCAGATCGGCCGCGGCGACGCCAACGACGACGGCGACTTCTCCATCGAGCTCGACGAGCCCCTCGACGATGGCGAGCACAACCTCGAACTGATCGCACAGGACGACGCCGGCAACGTCTCGACGCCCACCCCGATCACCGTCGATGTCGACACCGAAGCCCCCGACGCACCGGTCGTCACCAGCCCGTCCGACCTCGCTGACGGCAAGGGCCCCATCAGCGGGACCGCCGAGCCCGGCTCCACCGTGATCATCCGTGACGAGGACGGCACCGAGATCGGCCGCGGCGAAGCCAACGACGACGGGGACTTCAGCATCGAACTCGACGAGCCCCTCGATGACGGCGACCACAAGCTCGAACTCGTCGCCCAGGACAAGGCCGGCAACAACTCCGAAGAGACGACGACCACCGTCGACGTCGACACGAAGGCACCGACCGCACCAGTCGTCACCAGCCCCTCTGACCTCGCTGACGGTAAGGGCCCCATCACCGGGACCGCCGAGCCCGGTGCCACGGTCATCATCCGCGACGAGGACGGCACCGAGATCGGCCGCGGCGAAGCCAACGACGACGGAGACTTCAGCATCGAGCTGGACGAGCCCCTAGACGACGGCGAGCACAAGCTCGAACTCATCGCCGAAGACAAGGCCGGCAACACCTCCGAAGAGACGACGACCACCGTCGACATCGACACGAAGGCACCGGACGCACCCGTCGTCACCAGCCCCTCTGACCTCGCTGACGGCAAGGGCCCCATCAGCGGAACCGCCGAGCCGGGCTCCACCGTGATCATCCGCGACGAAGACGGCAACGAACTCGGCCGCGGCGAAGCCAACGACGACGGCGACTTCTCCATCGAACTCGACGAACCGCTCACCGACGGCGAGCACAAGCTCGAACTCGTCGCGCAGGACAAGGCCGGTAACAGCTCCGAAGAGACGAAGACCACCGTCGACGTCGACACGAAGGCCCCGACCGCACCCGTCGTGACCAGCCCGTCCGACCTGAGCGACGGCAAGGGCCCCATCACCGGGACCGCCGAGCCCGGTGCCACGGTGATCATCCGTGACGAGGACGGCAACGAAATCGGCCGCGGCGAAGCCAACGACGACGGAGACTTCAGCATCGAGCTGGACGAGCCCCTCGACGACGGCGAGCACAAGCTCGAACTCATCGCCGAAGACAAGGCCGGCAACGAGTCCAACCCGACCGACACCACGGTCGACGTCGACACCAAGGCACCGACCGCACCTGTCGTCACCAGCCCGTCCGACCTCACCGATGGCAAGGGCCCCATCACCGGGACCGCGGAGCCCGGCTCGACGGTCATCATCCGTGACGAGGACGGCAACGAAATCGGCCGCGGCGAAGCCAACGACGACGGAGACTTCTCCATCGAACTCGACGAACCGCTCACCGACGGCGAGCACAAGCTCGAACTCGTCGCGCAGGACAAGGCCGGCAACAGCTCCGAAGAGACGAAGACCACCGTCGACGTCGACACGAAGGCCCCGACCGCACCAGTCGTCACCAGCCCGTCCGACCTGAGCGACGGCAAGGGCCCCATCACCGGGACCGCCGAGCCCGGTGCCACGGTCATCATCCGCGACGAGGACGGCAACGAACTCGGCCGCGGCGAAGCCAACGACGACGGAGACTTCAGCATCGAGCTGGACGAGCCCCTAGACGACGGCGAGCACAAGCTCGAACTCATCGCCGAAGACAAGGCCGGCAACGAGTCCAACCCGACCGACACCACGGTCGACGTCGACACCAAGGCGCCGACCGCACCTGTCGTCACCAGCCCGTCCGACCTCACCGATGGCAAGGGACCCATCACGGGGACCGCTGAGCCCGGTGCCACGGTCATCATCCGCGACGAGGACGGCAACGAACTCGGCCGCGGCGAAGCCAACGACGACGGCGACTTCAGCATCGAGCTGGACGAGCCCCTCGACGATGGCGACCACAAGCTCGAACTCATCGCCGAAGACAAGGCCGGCAACGAGTCCAACCCGACCGACACCACCGTCGACGTCGACACGAAGGCACCGACGGCACCCGTCGTCACCAGCCCGTCCGACCTCGCCGACGGCACGGGACCCATCACCGGGACCGCGGAGCCGGGTTCGACGGTCATCATCCGTGACGAGGACGGCAACGAGATCGGGCGTGGCGAGGCCACCGACGACGGAGACTTCGAGATCGTCCTCGATGAACCGCTCGACGACGGCGAGCACAAACTCGAACTCATCGCCGAAGACAAGGCCGGCAACGAGTCCAACCCGACCGACACCACTGTCGACGTCGACACCGAAGCCCCCGACGCACCCGTCGTCACCAGCCCCAAGGACCTCGCCGACGGTAAGGGGCCGATCACCGGGACCGCCGAGCCCGGTGCCACGGTGATCATCCGTGACGAGGACGGCAACGAAATCGGCCGCGGCGAAGCCAACGACGACGGAGACTTCTCCATCGAACTCGACGAGCCCCTCGACGACGGCGAGCACAAACTCGGACTCGTCGCCGAAGACAAGGCCGGCAACAACTCCGAAGCAACGAAGACCACCGTCGACGTCGACACCGAAGCCCCCGACGCACCCGTCGTCACCAGTCCCAGCGACCTCGACAACGGCAAGGGACCCATCACCGGGACCGCCGAACCCGGCTCGACCGTGATCATCCGCGACGAGGACGGCAACCAGATCGGCCGCGGCGAAGCCAACGACGACGGAGACTTCTCCATCGAACTCGACGAGCCCCTCGACGACGGCGAGCACAAGCTCGAACTCATCGCCGAAGACAAGGCCGGCAACACCTCCGAAGAGACGACGACCACCGTCGACATCGACACGAAGGCACCGACGGCACCGGTCGTGACCAGCCCGTCCGACCTCGCTGACGGCAAGGGCCCGATCACCGGCACCGGCGAGCCCGGCTCCACCGTGATCATCCGCGACGAAGACGGCAACGAACTCGGCCGCGGCGAAGCCAACGACGACGGCGACTTCAGCATCGAGCTCGACGAACCGCTCAACGACGGCGAGCACAAGCTCGAACTCATCGCCCAGGACAAGGCCGGCAACGAATCCGACCCGACCGACACCACGGTCGACGTCGACAACGAAGCCCCCGACGCACCCGTCGTCACCAGCCCCAAGGACCTCGCTGACGGCAAGGGCCCGATCACCGGCACCGCCGAACCCGGCTCCACCGTGATCATCCGTGACGAGGACGGCAACGAGATCGGCCGCGGCGAAGCCAACGACGACGGGGACTTCAGCATCGAGCTGGACGAGCCCCTCGACGATGGCGATCACAAGCTGGAACTCGTCGCCCAGGATGACGCGGGCAACAACTCCGAGGAAACGAAGACCACCGTCGACGTCGACACGAAGGCACCGACGGCACCCGTCGTCACCAGCCCCAGCGATCTCGCAGACGGCGCCGGCCCCATCACCGGCACCGCCGAGCCGGGTTCCACGGTCATCATCCGCGACGAGGACGGCAACGAGATCGGCCGCGACACCGCGGACGAGAACGGCGACTTCGAGATCGTCCTCGACGAGCCACTCACGGACGGGGCACACGACCTCGAACTGATCGCCCAGGACAAGGCCGGCAACACCTCCGAGCCGACGAAGACCACCGTCGACGTCGACACCGAGGCCCCGGCGGCACCCGTCCTCGAGGCGTTCGACGACATCGTCGGCGGCACCGGCATCGTCCGGGGCTCGGCCGAGCCCGGCTCGACGGTCGTCATCCGCGACGCCGACGGCCGCGAGATCGGCCGCGGGACGGCGGACTCCGACGGGCGGTTCGCCTTCCGGACGACGGTTCCCCTGGAGCCGGGAGCGCACCTGCTGTCGGTCGTCGCCGTGGACCGCTTCGGTCACGTCTCACCGGGCTCGAGCATGCTCGTCACGCTCGTCCCCGAGAGCGAGGAGGGCGAGAACGACCAGAACGACGGGAACGAAAACGGGGTCGGAACGGGAATCGCGTTCCCGGGGGCCGTGGCCTCGGGCACCGGCACGCAGCTCGGCACGACCGACGATCGCACCGCACCCGCTCCGAAGACCGACGAAGCCAGCACCCCCAGCGCCGTCACCACCAACCGTGAGCTCGCCTTCACCGGCGTCGAGCTCGGCGGCTGGCTCGCCGCCGCGCTGACCGCGCTCGGGCTCGGCGCCGTCCTGCGCCTGCTCGCGCGCCGACGCGAAGGCGACGTGCGCGGCGACTGAGCCCCGGACTGCGGACTGGAGGCCCGGATCACGTACCCGACGAGGGGACGCGATCCGGGCCTCCCGGCTGTCACGGCGCTGCAGCGCCCGAGCGCTCAACCCTCGGTCTGCAACGGCTCCTTCGGCAGCTTCCGCACCTTCGCACGCCGCTTCCGACGCTCCGGGATCATCGACCGCATCTCCTCGAGCTTGCCGAAGCAGAGCAGCCGGTCGCCCGGCTCGAGGGCGACGCCACTGCGCGGGTTCGGGATGACGTTCGAGCCGCGGTGCAGCGTGAGGACCGTGATGTCGCGGTCCCAGAGCCCGGACTCCTTGATCGTCTTGCCGACCAGGTCGGCGTTCGTGTGCACGAGGAGCTCGGCGACGCCGTAGCCGGTCGAGACGGACAGCCGCTGGCGGACGTCGATCTCGGGGAACGCGACCTGGTTCGCGATGAAGTCGACGATCGCACCGGCGATGTCGAGGCCGGTGGCGCGCTCGACGCCCTCGAGCCCGGGCGACGAGTTGACCTCCATCACGAGCGGCCCGTCGTTGCCCTCGAGCATGTCGACGCCGGCGACCTTGAGGCCCATGATCTGCGCCGAGCGCACGGCCACCGCCTCGTACTCGGGCGAGAGCGTGACCTTCTCGACGGTGCCGCCGCGGTGCACGTTGGAGCGGAACTCGTCGCCCGAGGCGGTCCGGCGCATCGCCGCCACGACCCGGTCACCGACGACGAGGGCCCGGATGTCACGGCCGCGGCTCTCGGCGATGAACCGCTGGATCAGGACGTTCTGCTTCGTGGAGTGCAGGGTCTCGACGATCGACTCGGCCACCTTCGCCTCGGGTGCCAGGATCACGCCGATCCCCTGCGTGCCCTCGAGGAGCTTGATGACGACGGGCGCGCCGCCGACCCGTTCGATCGCGCCGCGCACGTCGTTGCGGCCTGCCACGAAGGTCGTCGCCGGCATGCCGATGTCGTGCCGCGACAGGATCTGGTTCGCCCGCAGCTTGTCGCGCGAGTTCGTGATGCCGTTCGCCGTGTTCGGCGTGTAGACGTCCATCTGCTCGAACTGCCGCACGACGGCGGTGCCGTAGTAGGTGATCGAGTTGCCGATGCGCGGCAGCACCGCGTCGTAGTCGCTCAGCAGCTTGCCGCGGTAGAGCAGGTCCGGGTCGTCACCGGACAGGTCGATCGCGAAGCGCAGGGTGTTGAGCACCTTGACCTCGTGACCGCGGTCGAGTGCCGCTGCGCGGAGGCGCTGGGTCGAGTACGCCTGGGGCGCACGCGACAGGATGGCGAGTTTCATCGAGGGGTTCTCCGCTGGGTCGGATCGACGGCGACGCTCCATCAAAGCATGCGGACGTGGCCACGGAGCATGCGCCAGGATGGGCACATGGCCCGAGCTCCGAAGTCCTCCGACAGCGGGCTCGTCGTCGCCGGGTGGCGGGAGTGGGCGGGACTGCCGGACCTCGGCGTGCCGTGGATCAAGGTGAAGCTCGACACCGGCGCCCGGAGCTCCGCGTTGCACGCCTTCGACCTCGAGGAACTGCCCGGCGAGCGGGTCCGGTTCTCGCTGCACCCCTGGCAGGACACCGATGCCGACGCCTCCACCATCGAGTGCGACGTGCACGACCGCCGCATCGTCCGCAGCTCGACCGGGCACACCCAGGAGCGCATCGTCGTCCGCACGCGGATCGCGTTGGCCGGGCAGGTCGTGGAGTCCGAGGTCACCTTGAGCAACCGGGACCAGATGGGGTTCCGGATGCTCGTCGGTCGCGAGGCACTCCGACAGGGCTTCCTCGTCGATCCTGCACGGTCCTTCATGGCCGGGCGGGCTCCGAAGGAGATCCGGCGCCGCAACCGCGGTCGCGCCTGAGCGCTCCTGAGCGCTCCTGAGCGCTCCTGGTCACCTGGCACGGGCCGTCGCGGTGACCGGTCGACGGCCTGGAGGCGCGGTGCGGGGCGGCCACGGGCCTCCCGTCCGCCTCGACGCGCGTCCCGGGCGCTGGTCGAGTCAGCGACCCAGGTGGCGGCCGAGGAAGGCGAGCTGCTGCGGCGCCAGGCGGCGCCAGTAGCCGTGCGTGTGGGCGCCGGGTGCGAAGCCTCCGGCCGGAGGCGTGGCGAAGCCGTCGACGTAGGCGTGCACCGCCGGCGCGAACCCGTCGCCGTTGCCGCAGTCGACGCGGACGGCGACCCCGTCCAGGGCGCGCTGCCGCCCGAGGACCGTGTTCGCGCGGAAGTCCGCAGCGTCGTCGAAGGCGCCGCGAGCGGTGTCGGCGGCCGACTTCCAGAGCGCGGGGCTGATGGCCGAGACCGCCCGGACGCGCGAGGCACCGAGGACCCCTGCGAGCCGGAGGGCGCCGAAGCCACCCATCGAGTAGCCGGTCAGGGCGAGGCGGTCCGTGTCGAAGCCGCGGTGGGCGATCAGGGGCAGGAACTCGTCAACGACCATCGCGGCGGGGTCGTCCCCGTCGGCTCGTGGGTGCCAGTAGCGGTTGCCGCCGTCGATCGAGGCGATCGCGAACGGGGCTCCGCCGGCGGCGACGTGCGCTGCGAGGAACCGGTCGTAGCCCAGGTTCCGCCCGAAGAACGAGGTGTGGTCGTCGCCGTACCCGTGCAGGGCGACCGCCACCGGCAAGGGGGTGTCGGACGCCGGTGCGGCGATCGTCCAGCCGACGGTGCGGCCCTTCCGCGCTGCCGACACGAAGGTGCCGGAGACGGTGGGGACGGGCTCGACGTCGGGGACCGTGCCGTCGGTGCCGTCCAGACCGAGGACCCGGTACAGGGTCGACCGCCCGGGCAGCAGGCCGAGGTTGATCCCCTCGGCCACGGCTCCCGCGGCGACGACGCCCGTGCCACCGATCAGCAGGGAGCGGCGGGTGATCGTGGCAGCACGCGATCGGGTCATGTGGTGGGCGCCGTTCCGTCTGGGGTGTGTTCCCGGATGAGGGACGCGGCGACGGACCGTGCCGTCGTCGTGTCGAGCGCGGGGTCGCGCAACCGCATCGCAAGGTAACCGGAGACGATGAGCAGCAGCTGGTCGGCGAGGACCTCGGCACCGGGACCGACCACCGGCACCGCCCGTGCCACGAGCCGCCGGCGCAGCGTGGTGGTCTCGAGGTCCAGGACCTGCCGGACCTCGGCGGGGGCGTCGGCGTACTCGGCGGCGGTGCCGAGGAAGGCGCACCAGCGGGAGCCCGTGGGCGTCGAGCGGTAGTCGTCGAGGGCGTCGAAGACCGCCAGGAGTCGGCCCAGGTCGTCCCGTCCGGCGGCGACCGCACGGTCCCAGGTGGCGATCCAGTCCTCGTGGCGACGGGTGAGGGCCGCGGCGACGAGCGACTCCTTGCTCGCGTAGCCGCGGTAGAGCGTGGCCGTCGAGACCCCGGCCCGTTCGAGGACGGCGTCGATCGGGGTGGCGGCGATGCCCTGTGAGAAGAAGAGCTCCTCGGCGGCGTCGAGCAGCCGTTGCTCGGTCCCTGGGCGCATCACCATGAGAGCACCATAGGCTCTGAAAAGTGAAACGATCGTTTTCGTTACGACATCGTCTGCTCTTGGTGAGCGGACTCGGCCTCATCGCCGCCGCCTACGGCCTGGTGCGCCTGGCGTACGGGCTGTTCCTGCCCGACGTGCAGCGCGATCTGGGGCTCCGGGCAGACGCCGCCGGGTGGGTCTCGTCGGGCGCCTCTGCGCTCTACTGCGTCGGCGCGGTGGCCGGGTTCGTGCTCGCCGCACGGATGCCCCGCGTGCTCGTCACGGTCGCCACCCTGGTGGCCGGGATCGGTGCGATCGCCATGGCGACGGCCGGCGGCTCACTGGCGTTCGGCGTGAGCGCCGTGCTCGCGTCGGCAGGTGCCGGACTCGCGTCGCCCGCCCTCGTGCGGATCGTCGCCGAGCAGGTGCCGTCGGCGCTGCTCGGTCGAGCGCAGGCGATCGTGAACGCGGGTACCGGCCCGGGGCTCGTGGGTGCCGGGGTGCTCGCACTCGTGCTGCTGCCCGACTGGCGGACGGCCTGGGCGGTGTCCGGGGTGTTCGCCCTGGCCGTCGGAGCCCTGCTGCTCGTGGTGAGCCGCGGCGGGGCTGCCGCGTCCCGGTCACCACTACCCGGCGCTCCCTGGTTCGCGGCGCACCGAGGGGTGCTCGTGCTGGCGCTGCTGTTCGGGGCGGGGTCCGCCGTCGTCTGGACCTACGGACGTTCGGCGCTGGTGGCGGCCGGCGCGTCGGTCGTCGTCTCGGTGTCGGCCTGGATCGCGCTCGGGATCGGCGGAGCGGCCGTCGTGGTCACCGCGCGTTGGACGAACGGACTGCGCGCCCGGACCCTCTGGGCGATCACGGCGGGCTCGGTCGCCGTGGCCGTCGTGGCGCTGGGGGCAGCGCCGCAGTCGACGGTCGCGGCGCTGCTGGCGTGTGCCGTGTTCGGCTGGGGCTACACCGCGGCGACCGGGGCGCTGATCGCGTGGACGACCGAGATCGATGCCGAGCGGTCGTCGGCGGGCACGTCGATGCTCTTCGTCGCACTCGTGCTCGGGCAGGCCGTCGGCGCCGCGGGTGCCGGAGCGCTCGTCGGTGCGATCGGGTTCGTCGCGACGTTCGTGGTCGGGGCCGGTGTGACCGCGGCGAGCGCCGTCCCTGCGGTGGTCCGCCGGCCGGGTGGGGTCCGTGCCGTCAGAGCAGCGGGCGGAGCTCGATCTTCCGGTTGCACGCCTGCGACGCCTGGTGCGCCACCCGGGCAGCCGTCTCGGCATCCGGGAGGTCCATGACCCAGAACCCGGCGACGTACTCGTCGGTGCTCGTCGCAGGCCCGGGCGCGGCATGCCCGGGCGCGGCGTGCCCGGGTGTGGTGTCGGCCGTGTCCCCGCGGGCGTCGACCACGATCGCGTCGGCCGGTGCGGAGACCCCGGCGGCGAACACGATCGCATCGGCCATCCGTTGGTTGAAGGCATCGACCGCGGCGGCTTCGGCGTCGGTCGCGGAGTACGTGTTGCCGACGGCGGCGGCCTGGCCGTCGTCGATGACGTTGACGAGGAACTGCATAGCGTCTCCCCTGCTCGTTGGCGGGAGGCTACTCCTGGTCGAGCGCACCCAGTAGCGTTTCCTGCATGGGGACGACGGCGGAGTGGTCGCGACTGCCGGTGGGGCGGCACGAGTACCGGCAGGACACGGTGCTCGCAGTTGTGCTGGCCGGTGGGCTCGCCGTCACGACGTTCCTGTACGGGTCGGCCGGTACGTACGGTGACGACCAGGCCGAGTGGTGGGTCTCGGCACTGATGATCGTCGCGAACGCGGCCCCGATCGCGTTCCGCCGACGGTTCCCGATGTCGGTGGCCCTGGTGTCGGCGGTGGCGTTCGCCGCGACGCAGCTGCTCCAGGTGCCCGAGGTCTTCCTCGTCAACTTCACGCTCTTCATCGCGCTGTACACGGTGGGCGCGTGGTGCTCCGACCGGGTGCGGGCCGAAGCGGTGCGCTGGGTCGTCATCGGTGGCATGTTCGCGTGGCTGTTCGTCGCGATCTCGTTCGGGTGGGCGTCGCCGAACGCGCTGCCGAACGACACGGACTCCCCCGTGGCGCCCTACGTCGCGATCTCGCTGCTCAACATCGTCATCAACGTGATCTACTTCGGCGCCGCCTGGTACGCCGGCAACCGCGCCTGGGTCTCCGCCGTCGCACGACACGAGCTCGCGGAACGCACCGCTGAACTCGCCGCCGAACGGGAGCGGTCCGCGGCACAGGCCGTCACGATCGAACGGGTACGGATCGCTCGCGAGCTGCACGACGTGGTCGCCCACCACGTCTCGCTGATGGGGGTGCAGGCGGGTGCTGCACGGCGCGTGATCGACCGCGACCCCGCGCAGGCCACCGCCTCGCTCGGGGTGGTCGAGGAGAGCGCCCGCACCGCGGTGGAGGAACTCCGGCGGATGCTCGGCACCCTGCGCTCCGACGACGACGCGTCCGGCCTCGGGGCGGCCGGTGGCGACGGCCCGAGCACCGAGGGCCTCACGCGGATCGCCGAGCTGGCCGAGTCCGCCCGGGTGGCCGGCCACCCCGCCGAGTACGTCGTCGTGGGTTACGAGCGACCGGTGCCGCCGACGGTGGCCGCGGTGGCGTACCGGATCGTGCAGGAAGCGGTGACGAACATCCTCAAGCACGCCGGCCCGACCGCCCGCGCCGACGTCCGGCTGCGGTACCTGGACGACGGCGTCGAGGTGGAGGTCACGGACGACGGGCTCGGTGCCCGTGCTGCCCGGATCACCTCCGGCAGCGGCCTCGGACACGTCGGGATGCGGGAACGCGTCGCCGCCGTGGACGGACGGATCGAGATCGGGCCACGAGCCCGGGGAGGCTACCTGGTGCGGGCATGGCTGCCGACGACGTGAACGCGACGACCGACCTGACGATCGTGCTGGCCGACGACCAGGAGCTCGTCCGCGCCGGGTTCCGCGTGATCCTGGAGTCCGAGCCCGGGTTCCGTGTGGTCGGCGAGGCCGCGGACGGCGCCGGGGCGGTCGAAGCCGTGCAGCAGCTCCGTCCGGACGTGGTGTGCCTCGACGTGCAGATGCCGGGCGTCGACGGGCTCGAGGCCGCGCGGCGGATCGCGGCGCTGCCGGACCCGCCGGCGGTGCTCATCCTCACCACGTTCGACAGCGACGACGCCCTGTTCCAAGCGCTCGAGGCGGGAGCGAGCGGGTTCCTGCTGAAGAACGCCTCCCCCGAGCGGCTGATCGACGCCGTGCGGACCGTCGCCGCCGGGGACGCCCTGCTCGCGCCGGACGTCACGCGCCGGGTGATCAGCCGGGCGACGGCGTCGGCTGCGGTGCAGCCCTCGGCGACCACCACCGCGACGACTGCGACGACCGACACGACTGCCACGACGGGCGACGACGCACTCGCCGCCGCCGGGCTCACCGAGCGGGAGACCGAGGTGCTGCGGCTCCTCGCCCGGGGCCTGAGCAACGCGGAGATCGCCGGCGAGCTCTACGTCGGGGACGCCACCGTGAAGACCCACGTGTCGAACGTGCTGCAGAAACTCGCACTGCGCGACCGGATCCAGGCCGTCGTCTGGGCGTTCGAGCACGGCGTCGCCGGCTGACCGAGCCGAGCCGAACCCGCACGAACCGAACAAGCCCGCACGGTGCCGAGTTCGCAGACATGGCCGCACCGTGCGCCTTCGTTCAGCCCGTGCAGCGTTGACCGCACCGTGCCGCGCCACCACAACGCTCCGTGCAACCAAACCCGCACCAGCCCAACAAGCCCGCACCGTGCCCACCACCGCACCCCACGCCCGCACCGTGCGCCTTCGTTCAACCCGTGCGGCGTTGATCGCACCGTGCGCCGCCAGCACGACGCACCGAGCAACCAAACCCGCACGAGCCGAACAAGCCCGCACCGTGCCGACCCGCACCCAGCGCGCACCCGCCCCACCGGACCGACGCGCGGTCCTCCCCCGCGCGGTGGAGCCGACCACCCACCCAAGTCCCGCCTGGCGGCGGAGGCGGGGCGTGCCTCCCGGCCAATAGCGTCGGACGCAGCGACGACCAGCGTCGCGACGAAGGGGAACGACATGCTCACCATCGAAGGGGTGACCAAGCACTTCGGCGACCGCCGGGTGCTCGACGACGTGGGGTTCACGGTCGGCAGCGGCCGCCTCACCGGCTTCGTCGGCGGCAACGGTGCCGGCAAGACCACCACCATGCGCATCATGCTCGGCGTGCTCCAGGCCGACGCGGGCACGGTCTCGATCGACGGCACCGCGGTCCGTCCCGCCGACCGCCGCCGCTTCGGCTACATGCCCGAGGAACGCGGCCTGTACCCGAAGATGCCGGTGGCCGAGCAGATCACCTACCTGGCCCGGCTGCACGGCGTCGACAAGCGCGCCGCGACGACCCGCACCGGCGAGCTGCTCGAACGCCTCGAACTCACCGCACACGCCGGCGACCCCGTCGAGAAGCTCTCGCTCGGCAACCAGCAGCGCGTGCAGATCGCGGCGGCGCTGGCACACGACCCCGAGGTGCTCGTGCTCGACGAGCCGTTCTCAGGCCTCGACCCGATGGCCGTCGACACGGTGCTCGGCGTCCTGCGCGAGACCGCGGCCCGGGGCGTTCCGGTGCTGTTCTCGAGCCACCAGCTCGACGTGGTCGAGCGGCTCTGCGACGACGTCGTCGTCATCGCCGGTGGCACGATCCGCGCCGCCGGTCCGCAGGAGGAACTCCGCAAGCAGGCCGGTCCGGCCGCGTGGGAGCTGCTGGTCGACGGGGACGTTGCCTGGCTCCGCGACGAGCCGGGTGTGGCCGTGCGGGAGTTCGACGGCGGGTACGCGGTCTTCGAGGCCGACGCCGCGACCGCCCAGCGCGTCCTGCAGCGTGCCGTCCAGCACGGCACCGTCGGGTCGTTCGCGCCGCGGGTGCCGCGGCTCAGCGAGGTCTTCCGGGAGGTCGTCCGATGAACAACTCCTTCGTGCAGGCCGTGCGGCTCGTCTCCGCACGTGAGATCCAGGCACGCATCCGCAGCAAGGCCTTCGTGGTCTCGGCACTCATCCTGATCGGCATGGTCGTCGCGTCGATCGTCGTCGGCGGGGTCGTGAGCAAGGCCACCGCCGACGACACCACCCCGGTCGCGGTCGTCGACGGCGTCTCGCTGCCGACCACCAGTGGGCTGGACGTCACGGAGTCGGCATCGGTCGACGACGCCGAACGGCTCGTGACGAAGGGCGACGTCGACGCGGCGATCGTGCCGTCGGACGACCCGCTCGGCTACAAGGTCGTCGGGCTCGACGAGGCACCGTCCGAGGTCGTCTCCGCGTTGAGCGTCACCCCGCGCATCGAGTTGCTCGACCCGGACGCACTGCCGGGTGGCCTGGTCTACCTCATCGCCATCGCGTTCGGCGTCGTGTACTTCGCGTCGGCGGTGACGTTCGGCCAGTCGATCGCGCAGAGCGTGGTCGAGGAGAAGTCGACACGGGTGGTCGAGATCCTGATGTCCGCGATCCCGGCCAGGGCGCTGCTCGCCGGCAAGGTCCTCGGCAACAGCATCATGGCCTTCGCGCAGATCGTCGCGGTGGCCGTCGCCGCCATCGTCACGTTGGCGGTGACCGGGCAGGACAACATGTTCGCGATGCTCGGCCCGAGCATCCTGTGGTTCATCGGCTTCTTCGCGATCGGGTTCGTGCTCCTCGCGTCGCTGTTCGCCGCTGCGGCCGTGCTGGTGTCACGTCAAGAGGACGTCGGCAGCGTCACCACTCCGGTGATGATGCTCGTGATGATCCCGTACTTCCTGATCATCGTCGCGTACGACAACCCGACGATCCTCGGCATCATGTCGTACGTGCCGTTCAGCGCCCCGATCGGCATGCCGATGCGGATCTTCCTGGGGACGGCCGAGTGGTGGGAGCCGATCCTGTCGCTCGTCATCGTCGCCGCTTCGGTGGTCGCGGTCGTGGTCATCGGTGCCCGCGTCTACGAGAACGCACTGCTCCGCACCGGCAGTCGCGTGAAGCTGTCCGAGGCGCTGCGCGGCTGACGCCGGCAGATCCGTCAGGTACGGCCAGGAGGCCCGCCCAGGGTGAGCAGATCAGCTCACGTCGGGCGGGCCTTCCGTCGTCAGTCCGTGCGCACCGAGAAGACGTCGCCCGGCTGGCAGCCGAGCACCTCGCACAGTCGGGTGAGGGTGGAGAACCGGATCGCGCGGGCCCGGTTGTTCTTGAGCACCGAGAGGTTGACGACGGTCACGCCGACGCGGTCGGCGAGCTCGGTCAGGGTCATCCCCCGCTCGGCCAGCAGGTCGTCGAGGTGGCAGACGACCGCGTGGCCGTCCTCCTGTTCCGGGGGCATCAGACCAGCCCGGCCTGGTCCCGCACCATCCGCTGCGAGGCGGTGAGCGCGAACCGGAAGCAGACGACGACGAGCAGGCCGAGGTACACGGGCAGGAACTGGTGGTCGACCACGGGCGTGGGCAGGTACCCGTCCCAGCCGAGGCCCGACACCACCCAGTTCCACCCCATCCGGCGGACGAACGACGGCAGGAACCCGGCGGCCAGCACCGCGCCGGCGAGCCAGTCGAGGATCCGGGTGGTCGAGCGGTCGAAGAGTCCGCCGCGCGAGATCTTCCAGGCCACCGCCGCCACCAGGGCGATGAGGGCGCTGACGAGCAGGACCTCCAGCGCGTCGCCGACGCGGATGTACCCGATCGCACCACCCGGCACGTCGGCGATCGGTGCCCGGAGCACGAGCTGGTCGGACGTCACCGTCGCGCCACCCGGAGGCTGCGGGACGGCACTGGTCTCGCGGATCCGGATCGGCACGGCCACCGTGCCCGAGGCGATCGAGTGGACGAGCAGGTCGACGTACCGCCACACGACGATCGCGATGCCGATCGCGCACGAGACGACGTAGGCCAGGTAGGAGTTCCGCCCGCGGGGCGGTTCGTAGACGGGCGTGGTCATGGCTGCTTCCCCTGTCGATCATCGATACCATCGAATTTCGATGCAACGATAAACGATAGGTCCGGTGCCGGCAACCCCTACAGCAACCCGAAGGCCGCCTGCATGCCGAGGCTCGTCCCCGCCACCAGGACCCAGAGCGCGATCCCGAGCAGCATCGGCCGGAACCCGGCACGGCGGAGCGCGGCGAAGTCCGTCGAGCAGCCGATCGCGGCGAGCGCCACCGTGATGAGGAACGAGGCGACCGTCGCGAACCCCGGCGCCACGGACGCGGGCAGGACCCCGACCGTCCGGAGCAGCACCACCACGAGGAACCCGATCAGGAACCACGGCACCAACCGGAACACCCGGAACCCGCGACCCGGCCCCGAGGCGGGGGCGAGCTGTTCGCGGGAGGCGCGGCGGGCCTCCAGTCCGGCCAGCCCGATGACGATCGGGATGATCATCAGGGTGCGCACCAGCTTCACGACGACCGCGGTGTCGGTCGCCTGGCGGCCGTAGACGGTCGCCGTGGCGACGACGGACGACGTGTCGTTCACGGCGGTGCCCGCGAAGACGCCGAAGGCGTGCTGGCTGAGGCCCAGGGCGTGCCCGAGCAGCGGGAAGGCGAAGACGGCCGCGATGTTGCAGAGGAAGATCGTCGACATCGCGTAGGCGACGTCCGCACTGACCGCACCGATGACGGGTGTCACGGCGGCGATCGCCGAGGCACCGCAGATGCCGGTCCCGACGCCGATCAGGGTGCGGAGTGCGCCGGAGACCCGGAGCAGTCTGCCGATCCCCCACGCGGCCACCAGGCAGACGACGAGCGTCGCGAGCATCACCGGCAGGGTCTCACCGCCGATGCGCAGGACCTCGCCGATGGACAGCTGCGCGCCGAGCAGGACCACGGCGAACTGCAGGACCCGGCTGGACGAGAACTTCACACCGGGAGCCAGCGCGGCGAGTGTGCCACCGGTGCGGCGTCGGACGAGCCACCCCACGACGGCGCCGATCAGGACGGCGGGGACGGGGCCGCCGACCACCGGGACGACCCGCCCGACGAGGGTGGCGACGATGCCGATCGCCACGGCGAGGGCGACACCGGGTGCGGCGGCACGGACGGACTGCATGGGAACAGCATGTCGCGCTCGCGGACGATCGGTGGCCGCGACGGGCAGGATGGGACGGTGGAGTACTCCGGGGAACGGTGGGTGCAGCGGCTGCGCGACGGGGAGATGCCGAAGCGGTGGCCGTTCTTGCTCGGCTTGGCGATCGTGACCGTGGCCGGTGGCGTCGGGGTCGTGTTCTCGATCACGCACCTCGATGCCTTCCTGCACTCGGATGCACGCCGTCCGTTCGCCGTGCCGCTGTTCTCGGTGATCCTGCTCGTGCTCGGCCCCGTCGCAGCCGTCCTCTCGCGGATGCGCGGCCGGAGCGACCGACGGATCCTCGCGCGCATCCGTCGGCACGGTACGACGCCGCGCTTCCACCTGCCCGTCGTGCGGAGGGGCGAGTACACCCTCGACGACTTCCCCGAGCCGAGACCCGAGATGTGGACGGTCGATGCCGCTGGGCTGCACGCGTGGTCGCCGGAGCGGGAGACTCCGGTGTTCGACCTGGAGTGGAGTGCGGTCCACTCGCTCGAACTCGCCTCGGCAGAGGTCCGTGGGCAGCGGGTGGACACCGGCATCTGGATCATCACCGAGGACGTCGGGCGCTTCACCGTGCAGCCGCGGCCAGCGATCGGACGGCCCTTCGGTGCCAGCGCGACGAAGATCCACATCGTGATGCAGGTGCTCCGGTCGCTGCGCCGGGAACTCGGGTCCCAGCCGGACGCCGGGCGTCCTGGTCGGACACGGACCGAGCGATGACCCCGGCGGACGAGCCGTGGGTGCAGCGGCTGCGCGACGGGGAGGTGCCGAAGCGGGGGCCGGTGCTGCTCGCGGCGGTCGTCACCACGGCGGTGGGGCTCGCCGCGCTCGTCGCCGAGTTCGCGTTCCCGGAGTTCCTGCGCGGCATCGACAGCGCCCGGGCACAGGGGTCGTTCGTGCTGTGGCCGATCGTGGTCGCGGGGTTCGGGGTGCTGCTGGCCGTGTCGACGCTGTCCGCCGGGCGAGGCGACCGCCGGACGCTCGCGCGCATCGGAGCGGGCCGGGCACCTCGGTTCCACCTGCCCGTGCTGACGTCCGGCCTGCGCACCTCCGACGACTTCCCGAAGCCCCGCCCCGAGGTCTGGACCGTCGACGAGTTCGGCCTGCACGCGTGGGCACCGTCGCGGGACGCGCCGGTGTTCGACCTGCCGTGGGCGCGCATCCGACGGTTCTCCGTCGCGACGAGGGAGTCCCGCGGCCAGCGTGCCGACTTCGGCGTCTGGATCACCACGACCGACGGTGACGACGTGGTCGTGCAGCCGCGGTCTGCCCTCGGACGTTGGTTCGAGGCCGGACCGGACAAGCTCGACACCCTCGTGCGGGTCCTCCGCACCCTGCAGCGGGAGCTCGGCGTGGCCTCGGCGTCAGCCGACCGTCACTGAGCGGGCGGGGTGTCCCCCGTCATCTCGACGCGGCCGGTCTCGTCGTTCCAGGTGAAGGTGGCCGTGGTGCGGCCGGAGGGCGCTGCGTTCGGCTCGCCGGCCTTGGCGAACCGGTAGGTCACCGTGAGGACCGAGTCGCTCTGTCGTTCGACGGTCGGCTCGAAGGCGTACTGCTGGGCAGTGGCCGTGCCGAGGTACCGGCCTTCGTGGAACAGCAGGATCGCGTACGGGGATCCTGCCGTCCCGAACTCGGGTGCGACCACGGACCAGGACAACGGCGCACAGGCGTCGTAGCCGGAGTAGTCGGCGTTCGCGGCGTCCCACTTCGCATCCTCGAGGCCGGCGGGCAGCGGCAGGGCCGCGATGCCATCGGCCGCAGCCGCGGCACCGCTCGACGGGCCACACGTCGGGGTGGGGGTGGGCGTCGGCGTCGGCGTCGGGGTCGACGCGCTCGCGGCGTCGGAGGGCGGGGCAGTGACGGTCTCGGTCACGGTCGGGGTCGCCGCACCGCCGTCCGCTCCGTCCGCGCTGGAACACCCCGTCAGCAGCGCGGCCAGGGTCGCAGTGGTCAGGATCAGGGCGGCTCTCGTCAGGCGCATGCCTCCACGCTGCCTGCGCGGCCGGGCGGTCGCCCGCATCGTTACCGGGCCGTGTCCCTCGCGACGCTCCGAAAGCATGCCTGTTCAAGCGCCGCGAGCCTGACTCCCGCCAGCGTCCTGCGACACTGCTCCCATGCGGGGGATGCACCAGGACACGATCGAGGTCGCGGACGACCGGATCGACGGACCACACGGCCCGATCCCCGTCCGGCGGTACCGACCGTTGAACCAGAGCGCCAGCGTGGGAGCCCCGACCCTGGTCTGGGTGCACGGCGGCGGGTTCTTCCGGGGTGACCTCGACCTGCCGGAGTCCGACGCCGTCGCACGCGCACTCGCCGAGCGCGGGCTGCCGGTCGTGACCGTCGACTACCGCCTCGGACCGCTGCCCGGGCTGCCCTGGCTCGGCCGGGGTGGAGCGCGAGGGCGACGACGGGCACCCCACGCGCGGGACGAGATCGTCGCCGTCCTCCACCACCTGCACGACGAGGCACCGTCCGGGCTGCTGCTCGGCGGGGCGAGCGCCGGTGCGTGCCTGGCGGCATCCGCGGTCGCGACCGCCCCGCCACTGGCCGGCCTCGTGCTGACCTACGGGTTCTTCCACGCCCGACTCCCGCGTGACCGGGCGCTGCAGCGACTCGTCCGAGGCCACCGGCGGCTCACGCACGCGCCGCTGCTGCTCGACCTGAGCAACCGGGCGTACGCGGGTGGCCACCCCACGGCGGTCTACCCGGCGTCCGACGACCTCGGCGGGTTCCCCCGCACCCTGCTGATCGACGCCGAGCGGGACGTGATGCGCGCCTCGGGCGGACGGTTCGCGGACGAGCTCGAGGCCGCGGGCATCGAGGTCGAACGACACGTCCTGCCGGGCAGCCGTCACGCGTTCCTCAACCGCCCCGGCACGCGGGACTTCGACGACACGATCGAACGCATCATGGACTGGGCCGACCGGACCCCCATCCGCTGAACGCTCATCCATCTGCGAACGGCGGACATCCGGGGACGGCACGCCCGCGGCGGACGTACTCTGGAAACGGAAGCAACGGCGGTTCCGAATCCCCTTCGCCACGCTCCCTGCCGTGGCGTCTCACCACCGTGACGAAGAGTTCCATCGTGACCGAACACCTCATCGAGTACGTCGCCCGCGACCGCACGGGCATCACCGCCGTCGTGACACCGACCGGTGTCATCGACGTGGACACCGTGATCCAGCACATCCGCGCCGGCCACGCGGGGTACTACGTGGCTGCCGACTCGTGGAAGCGCACGCCGGTCCGGAGCATGTCCTTCATCGGCGGGACCTACCTGTTCGCGAACTGGGACGGGTCGAAGCGGAACATGCTGCACGATCTCGCGTTCCGCTCCCCGACCCGCTCGATCGAGGCTCCCCACGAACCGGAGTCGCGGTTCTCGCGGTTCCTCGACGCGCTGTTCGGCAGGCGCTCACCGCAGCTCTGACCCCCGGCAACCCGCCCGTGACACCATGGCAGGGCCACGAGAGGCGCCAGCAGAAAGGGGAGGACATGCTCGCACGAGAGGTGGCGGACAAGCGGTTCCGGCCGACGAAGTTCCGCGAGGGGTACGACCAGAGCGAGGTCGACGGGTTCCTCGACCGGATCCAGACCACCCTGGCCGGGTACGAGCAGCGACGCCCGGTCGACCCGCTCACACCGGAGCAGGTCGCAGCGGTCCGGTTCCAGCCGACGAAGTTCCGCGAGGGGTACGACCAGGGGCAGGTCGACGACTTCCTCGACGAGGTCGTCGTCGCACTGCGTCAGCACGGCGCCCGCTGAAGCGGCCACGTGCGGTGCAGGTGACCGCCTGGAGGCGCGGCGTGCGTCGCGGACGCGGGTCGCGCCTCCAGGCGGTCGCGTCGGTCAGCGGACCGACTTGATGGGCAGGATCACCAGGGCGCCGAGGATGACGGCGACGCCGGCACCCCAGAGCATGAGCGTGTAGTTCTGGCCGCCACCGATGCCGAGCAGGAACAGGCCGACGGCGGGGGCGAGTGACTGCGGCAGGGCGTTCGCGATGTTGATGACGCCGAGGTCCTTGCCGGGGCGCTCCGGGTCGGGCAGCACGTCGACGACCAGGGCGGTGTCGATGGCGGCGTAGATGCCGAAGGCGAAACCGAGGACGATCTCGGCGAAGTAGAACCCGCCGACGCTGTCGACGTGGGCCAGGATCACCAGGCCGACGGCGGTCATGGCCGTCGAACCCCAGACGAAGACCTTGCGTCGCTGGATCCGGTCGGACACCCAGCCGGAGACGGCCGCACTGACGAGCAGGGCGACCGTGTACAGGAGTACGCCGAACGCGACGACCCCGACCGCTTCGCCCTGCGGGAGCCCGATGCGGTCCTGCATGTAGAGGAGTCGGTACGTCGTGAACATGAACGTGCCGAAGGTGATGAGGAACCGGCCCCACCAGGCGAGCCCGAAGTCGCGGTGCTTGATCGGGTTCGTCCAGAACGAGCTGATCAGGTTGATCCAGCTGAAGGGCTTGACCGGCGTCGTCGGCAGGTCGTCACGGGCGACGAACGAGTACACGAGGACCGCGACGATCGCCAGGACGCCCGGTGCGATGAACAGGACCGGCAGGTTGCCGACCAGGTACACGGCCAGGTAGAGCCCGGCCAGGATCGCGATGTTCTGCGCCAGGGCGATGACGCTCGAGGCCTTGCCGCGCTGGAACTCCGGCACGTTGTCGGCGAAGCTCGCCGTCAGCGTGGACAGGACGGCGTTGGCGGAGACCTGCGCCAGCACCCAGGCCAGGGTGAGCTGGAGCACGTCGGGCGAGAACGCGAGCCAGGCGAGGGAACCGACGAAGACGACGACACCGCCGACCATCCAGGGGCGGCGACGGCCCCACCGCGTGCGGGTGCGGTCGGAGAGCGCGCCGAACAGGGGGTTGGCGAACAGGGCGCCGAGCGCTCCGAACGGCAGGACCGAGCCGACGACGGTCTCGGGGCTCGTCGGGTTCAGCTCCGTCGCCTTGATCGACATGCTCACGAAGACCGGGGTGAGCAGGGCGACGAACAGGCCGAACTGGGCGAAGCTGAGGCCCCAGAGGTAGCCGCGGCCCACCCGGACGGTGCTGACGGACTGCGTGATGCCCTCGACCGAGAACGCTCGGGACGCCGCGGCGTCGGTGGCGGTGGCTCCGGCGGCTGCGGTGACCGCTGGGGACGCGGTCCCGGCGATGCCCCGCGTGGGTTCTTCCTTCGACGTCGGTGTCGACATGACTCCTCCTTGAGTCACAGGGGGCTTCGGTGCCCGCTGAATCCCTAGTGCTGCTAGGTGATCGGGACTGTAGCACCGGAAACCTCGTGCCGGAAGGTTTTGTGACGCATGTTTCGTCGGGGCGGACCGGTGCGGACGGATGCGTGCGGACGCTTGCCGACGCAGAACGACACCGCCGTTGTCGGGGGACAACGACGGTGTCGTTCTGCATCGACCCGCAGGCCGGAAAGGAGCCGCTAGTGCTCGCCGTCCTCTTCCGGGTTGAAGTGCGAGTCGTCGCCCGTGTGCCCCGCGGCCAGGCCGTCGGGGTTGTTCGGGATGGTGTTGTCGTCGCCGAGGCCGCCCGGCTTCTCGGTGCCCTCCGAGTCGTTCTTCGGGGCGTCGTGCGTGTTGTCACTGTCGGTCATGAGCTGCTCCAGTGCAGAGATCGATCCGGCAGCACTGCCGCCGGTGGTACTGAGGACTCGGACAGTACGTGGCGCACCTCGGAAACCGCCGTCCGACCGGGGGAAGCGGATGACAGGGACCGGGGTGATCGGTAGATTGTTCAACAACCCGCGACGACAGGGAGCACCCGTGACGACGATCGACCTGAACAGCGACCTGGGCGAGGGCTTCGGCGCCTGGGCCATGGGCGACGACGCCGCGATGCTCGACGTCGTCTCGAGCGCGAACGTCGCCTGCGGGTTCCACGCCGGTGACCCGACGATCATGCTCGCCACCGCCCGCGCCGCCGCCGAGCGCGGTGTGGCGATCGGCGCGCACGTGGCCTACCGCGACCTGATCGGCTTCGGCCGCCGACCCGTGCACGTCACCCCCGACGAGCTGTACGCCGACGTCGTGCACCAGCTCGGCGCGATGGCCGCCACGGCGCACGTCGCCGGCACGGCCGTCACCTACGTCAAGCCGCACGGTGCCCTGTACAACACCGCCTGCGCCGACCCGGTGCAGGCCGAGGCCGTCGTCCGTGCCGTGGCCGAGGTCGACCCGTCCCTCGCCGTGCTGGCGCTGCCCGGGTCGGAACTGCTGCTGGCGACCGAGCGGCACGGGCTCCGCGCGGTGAGCGAGTCCTTCGCCGACCGCGCCTACGAACCCGACGGCGCACTGGTGTCACGGAAGCAGCCGGGGTCGGTGCTGCACGACCCGGACGAGGTCGCAGCCCGGGTGCTCCGCATGGTCACCGACGGGGTCGCGACCGCTGTCGACGGGTCCGAGATCGCCGTGCGTGCCGACTCGGTCTGCGTCCACGGTGACTCCCCGGACGCGGTCGCGATGGCCCGTGCCATCCGAGCGCTCCTGACCGAGCACGGCGTGACGATCGCGCCCTTCGCACCGTGACTGGTCCGCAGGTCCGCTCCGCGGGCGGCACCGCACTCCTCGCCACGTTCGGGTCCCTCGCCGACGTCGTCGCCTTCCGCGCCGGGCTCGCACAGGCCACCCTGCCGGGGCTGACCGAGGTCGTCTCCGGCGCCCGGACGCTGCTGCTCCGGTTCGACCCGACCGCGACGGACGCCGGGCGGCTCCGCACGGAACTCACGCAGGTCGTCCCGGTCAGCGCAGCGCTCGAAGCGCAGGACACCGAGCCGCTCGTCATCCCCGTCACCTACGACGGTGAGGACCTCGACACCGTCACCGAACTGACCGGCATGCGGCGCGACGAGCTCGTGGCGTGGCACACCGGGCAGCTCTGGACGAGCGCGTTCTGCGGCTTCGCCCCCGGCTTCAGCTACCTCACCGGCAGTGATCGACCGCTCGACCTGCCCCGCCGCAGCACCGCCCGCACGGCCGTCCCGAACGGGGCAGTGGCGTTGGCCGGCGAGTTCAGCGCCGTCTACCCGCGGACATCGCCCGGCGGCTGGCAGCTCATCGGCCGCACCGAGGTGCCGATGTGGTCCCTCGAGCGCACGCCTCCGGCGCTCGCCCCCGCCGGCACGCTCGTCCGGTTCGTCGTGGCGGGTGCCGCATGACCGCGCTGACCGTCGTGCAGGTCGGCTACGGCGCGACCACCCAGGACCTCGGGCGCCCGGGCTTCAGCGACATGGGCCTCGGCGCGGCCGGAGCAGCCGATCGCGGCTCCGCGGCACTCGCCAACCGGCTGGTCGGCAACCGTCCCGACGCGGCCGTCCTGGAGGCCCTGCTCGGCTCCGTCACGCTCCGCGCCGACGCGTACGTGGTCGCGGCCACCACCGGCGCGGCCTGCCCCGTCGAGGTCGAGCGGGCGGACGGATCGGTCCGCGGTGCCGCCTCGCACGAGGTGCTGCTGCTGGCCCCGGGCGACTTGCTCCGGATCGGCACCGCGACCGTGGGCCTGCGCGCCTACGTCGCGGTCCTCGGGGGCTTCGCAGTCGACCCGGTGCTCGGCAGCCGCTCGTGGGACTCCCTCGCGCGCCTCGGTCCGCCGCCGCTGTCGGCCGGTGACGTCCTGCCCGTCGGTGACGCCCGGGTGTCGTGGCCGATCGTCGACGCGGTGCCGCAGCCCGAGCCGCGGTGGCCCGACGAGTCGGTCGTGCTCGACGTGGTGCCCGGACCGCGCGACGACTGGTTCACCCCGGAGTGGCGCACGACCCTGACCGGCCAGGACTTCTCCGTCAGTGCGGACAGCGACCGCGTGGGGGTCCGCACCACGGCCGCGACGCCGCTCGCCCGCTCCGTGGCACGCGAGCTGCCGAGCGAGGGCGTCGAGACCGGGTCACTGCAGGTGCCACCCGAGGGCTTCCCCGTGCTGTTCCTCGCCGACCACCCGGTGACCGGCGGTTACCCGGTCGTCGCGGTCCTGACACCCGGGTCGGTCGACCGTGCCGCGCAGCTCCGGCCGGGTGATCCGCTCCGGTTCCGCATCGTCGACTGACCGACCCGGAACAAGCGCAGGGGACCCGGAGTTGGCTTGGACACCGCTGACGAAAGGTTCCCCATGTCGATCACCGTCCTGCTCGAGGTCCAGTTCCAGAGCGACGCCCCCGAAGACGCACTCCAGGGTGCGATCCGCGAGACGCTCGAACAGACCGCATCGTTCCACGGCCTGGAGTCGCTCGAGGTCCTGGTCGACGACGAGGACCCGGCACGCATGGTCGTCGTCGAGTCGTGGACGACCGCCGAGGACCACGACACCTACGTGGCCTGGCGTGCGACGCCGGAGGGTGCTCCGGCGATGGCACCGTTCCTCGCCGCGACTCCGGTCACCCGCACCTTCGCGCGGACTCTCCCGCTCGACTGACCGCACGCCGAAGCTGACGCCGAGGCCCACGCCGGTGCCGCGGCACGACGACGGCGCGATCGCTCAGATCGAGTCGTCGTCGGCGTCGAGCGGCACCGGTCGGTCGTCGTCGGGGAGCAGTTCGTCGTCCGCGTCGTCGACCACCGGCAGGTCGTCGGGGTCGAGCACGGTCGGCTCCGGCTCGTAGTCGGTCTCCTGCGCCTCGCGGAAGTCGTCGAGGGTCTCGTCGTCCTTCGGATCGCTCATGGCCCCGAAGGTACCTCCAGATCCTCGACGTGTCCGCAGACGATCAGCGCTCCCGACGACGGTCAGCGAGCGGCGTGCTCCCGGGCCTCCATGGCGTCCCAGGCGAAGCTCGCCAGCCAGTGGGTGGAGTAGTACTCCTCGCCCACGCTCGCCGCGAGCCCCGAGGCCAGCAGCCGGTCAGCCGCGTCGTCGAGCAGGTCGGCGATGCCCGTGCCGGAGTCGTCCGGACCGCCGGCGCGGAGTGCGTCCGCGATGCGCCGGGCCGATCCCGCCCGTGACAGGTCGAGCCCGAACAGGTGCACCTGCTGCGGGTCGTTCTCGTCGCGGACCACCGTCGACCGCAGGATCGCGTCACCCGGCTGCACCGCGGCGAAGAAGCCGCGCGCCCACGTGGCGAACTCAGGGGCGGGCAGCACCGCCCGCATCAGGTCGGCTTCGGCGAGGCCCGCGGACAGGAAGTCGTGCCCGCTCCGCTCCCAGGCGAACGGCCACCCGGCGTCCGCGCCGAACCAGTCCTTCGCAGCCCCCTCGACCGCAGCCGCCAGGGCCGGACGGTCGAGCGACCGGGCGGCCTCGAGCACGAGCAGCAACCCGAACGCCGAGTTCGAGTGCACGCCGTGCCGGACGGGGTGCGCGGCGCCGTCGATCCACCGGACGACCAGGTCCTCGAGGACGTCGACGACGGGTGCGAACCCCGGCGCCAGTGCCCGGACGGCGGGCGCCTCGGATGCCGACACCTCGGCGGCGAGCCGTGCGAGCCAGGCCCAGCCGTAGGGGCGCTCGTAGTGCGGCGTCTCGCGCAGGTAGGCGGCCTCGGTCGCCAGGTGATCCGTCGTGAGGTGCGCCTGCAGGATCGAGGTGAGCCGGGCCTCCAGGTCGGTGGGCAGGCCGTGCGCGACCAGGCGCGCCGCGAGCCAGTGCATGTGCACCGACGAGTGCCAGTCGTACGACGTGGCGAAGGCGGGGTGCAGCTCGACGGGCAGGGCCCGGTCGTCCGGTCCGGACGTCGCGTGGTGCGCGGCGTACGGGTACTCGCGGGTCGTGTTGTCCGCGGCGACGGCCGCGAAGCGGTCGGCCCAGGCGGCCCGGGTCAGGTCGATCGGGGCGGCATCAGAATGCGACAAGGTACATGACTCCCATGTTGACGACGAGCAGGATGGCGGCGGTGGGGATCTGCGCCTTGATCGGGCCGTACTTGTCCCGCATCTCGAGCAGGGCGGCCGGCACCAGGTTGAAGTTCGCGGCCATCGGGGTGACGAGCGTGCCGCAGAAGCCGGCGAGCATGCCGATCGCGAAGATCGCGGCGGGGTTGCCGTCGAAGCCCTGCACCAGGACGGGCCAGCCGATCGCGGCCGTCATGATCGGGAACGCGGCGAACGCGTTGCCCATGATGATCGTGAACAGGGCCATGCCGAGGCAGTAGACGACCACGGCGGCGAGCAGCGAGCCGTCGGGCAGGACCGACTTGATGATCGTGCCGACGGCGTCGCCGACCCCGGCCTGGGTGAAGACGATGCCGAGCGTCGACAGCATCTGCGGCAGCAGCGCCGCCCAGCCGATCGCCTGCAGCAGGCGACCGCCCTCACGGATCGGGGTGGCGATCCTCGGCGGGCGCAGGACGAACACGGCCACGACCACGGCGAGCACCGAACCGATGCCCAGGCCGGTCAGGGTCGCACTGCCCTCGGCGAGGAGCGGTTCGCCGCCGAACGAGACGAGCGGCCCGAGCGTCGCGACCAGCACGGCGACCACCGGCACCACGAGGGCCGGGATGAAGAGCCGGTTGCCGTACTTCGTCGCGAACGCGGCGCGCTCGTCCGGGCTGGTGGTGGCGAGCACACTCGTGCTGCCGCTGCCGTCGTCCGTGATCTTCTGCGTCACGCCGGTGGGCTCGGCGGGGCCGGTCTCGGCACCGGTGCCCGCGCCGGGGATGCTCGCGACCCGGGTGCGGCTCGTCGTGCCGGTGAAGCCGAGCCCGGCGAGCGCGACCATCACGAGGACGGCGATCCCGAGCGTCCAGGCCGGCACGGTGCCGGCGGCGACGAAGGTGCCGGTGAAGAACGACAGGCCGAGGATGCCCCAGAACGCCGCGTTGCCCAGGCGCTTCGCGTGCGCGGTGTCGGTGACGATCAGGACGGCGACGGCGATGAAGAACGCGCCGATGAGCCAGTAGAGCCATTCGCTGGTGATCACGCTGCTGCCCCCAGGGTCGGGGCGTCGGCACGGGCGTCCGCCGCCATCTTGTCGAGTCGGCGGTCGAACAGCAGCAGGCGTCCGCCGTGCACGATGAGTGCCGCGATGCCCGTGGGGATCGCCCACAGGGCCAGGTCGATCGGTTCGAGCGACAGCCCGTAGGTCGAGTCGACGAACGTCGTGATGAGCAGGATCGAGCCGACCGCGACGAAGACGTCCTCGCCGAAGAACACGCCGACGGTGTCGGACGACGCGGAGTAGCCCTTGATCTTCTCGCGCATGCGGTCGTCGATGCGCCCGTACTTCTTGGTCGCCGCACCCTCGGCCATCGGGTAGACCAGCGGGCGCACGGTCTGCGCCGGGCCACCGATGCTCGTCAGGCCGACCGCCGCGGTGACCTGCCGGATCACCAGGTACCCGGCGAGCAGACGACCCGTCGTGAGCTTGTCGAGCTTCGCGATCAGGCGCTTGGCCTGGTCCTGCAGGCCGTAACGCTCGATCAGGCCGATGACGGGCAGGACGAGCGCGAAGGTCGTGACGGACCGGCTCGAGGCGAACCCGTTGCCGAACGCGTCAAGGATGCCGACGGGACCGATCCCGCCGATGGCCGCGGTCACGATGCCCGCGACCGTGACGACGAGGAGCGCGTTGATGCGCAACGCGAAGCCGACGATGACGACGGCGACGCCGATGAGGACGAACATGCGGGACAGTCTGGACCGCATTGTTCAACAATCGCAAGAGCCGGTTCTGCTCTGTAACACGCCCTTCACAAACGCCACCCGTGCCAGGATCAGTGCCATGACCCGAACCGTCGGCGGCGCTGACTCCACGGCCACGCGGTTGCGCACCATGATCGCGTCGGGTGGGTTCTCCCCCGGGGCGCAGCTGTCCGAGGAGCGGTTGAGCGACCAGCTCGGGGTCTCGCGGAACACCCTGCGCGAGGCGTTCCGGCTGCTCGCCCGCGACCGTCTGGTCGAGCACGTGTTCAACCGCGGGGTGTTCGTCCGCCGGCTCTCCGCCGCCGACGTCACCGATCTCTACGCGGCTCGGCGGGTGCTCGAAGAGGCAGCCGTCCGCTCCTGCACCCCCGACGCACCGGCACTCGCCGAGGCCGCTGCAGCGGTCGCCGACGCCCGGGCAGCAGCGTCCGCGGGCGACTGGGGCGCGGTCGGCACGGCCGACATCCGCTTCCACGCCGAGCTCGTGCGCGCGGTGCCGAGCGAGCGGATCCACGCCCTGATGGACGGTTTGCTCGCCGAGATGCGGCTCGCCTTCCTGACCACCGCGGACCCGGCTTCGTTCCATGCCGACTTCGTCGAACGCAACGACGCGATCGTGTCCGCGTTGCGCGGTGGCGACCAGGACGCCGCCTCGGCGCTGCTCGCCGACTACCTCGACGACGCGGAGCGGACGCTGCGGGTCGCCGCCGGCGCAGCCGACTGAGGGACGGCCAGGAGGCCCGGTGCGGCTCCGTCCCGCACGCGCAGTCCGAGCGCGCTCACGCTGGCGCCCGCGGATCGCTCGGTCAGGACTTCCCGCCGAGCAGGGCCGTGACCGCGTCGACCACGACCTGGCGACGCCGCGGCGGCGTCACGGCCTGCACCAGCGGCTCGTACTCCGGAGCGGTCGCACTCCAGAACGCCGCGGTGTGCAGGACGAGCCCGAGGAGCACCGCCGGACGGAACGCCCGCGGCAGGACCCCGGCGCGCTGGGCGTGCTCGACCTCGGCCACCGCGTCGGCGTAGCTCGTCGCGACGGACTCGAGCGGGACGTCGGCGCGCTCGAGCCGGTGCCACGTCGCGAGCCGCTGTACCCAGGGGCGACGGACGCACGAGTCGTGCACCCGGCCGGCCCATGCGGCGAGGTCGGCGGTGTCGAGCGGGGCCTCGGCGAACGTCTCGGCCACGGTGTTGGCGACGAGCGCGTCGAACAGCCCCTCCTTGCTGCCGAAGTAGTGGAAGACCTGCGCCTTGTTGCTCGACGCTGCGGCACCGATCCGTTCGACCCTGCCAGCGGCCAGTCCGACCGCGGCGAACTCGCCCCGCGCGGCGAGCAGGAGCCGGGCGCGCATCGCGTCAGCGGCGGGGGGCGTGAATCGGGCCATGGCGACCACCGTACCGATCACGCAGCCCGCAGCGCTGGAGTGCACCGCAGCAGCTTCAGGCCCGCTGTCTCCGCACAGCGCTCCAGAGGACCAGCGCGAGCGTCAACAGGACGCCGGCGACCACCGCCCCCTGGACGAGGTCGGCGAAGCCGCGCTGCAGACCATCACCCGTGACGAGGATCGCGACGACCAACGCCGCCGTCACCGCGAGCACGATCAACCGGGCTCGCAAGCTTCCGTCGGAGCGACTCACGGCGGCGTGGATCGCCACGAACGGGATCGGGAAGAGCGCGGCGAAGGCAGCCGAGCCGTCGAAGAAGAGGAGGCCGACGAGCAGCCCTGCCCCGAGACCGGTCGACAGCGCCACCCAGTCCGACGTGGAGATCCCGGCCCGCACGGTGCCTCTGCGCCGATGCCGTCCCAGCAAGAGCGGCAGGGCGCAGACGGCGCCACCGACGAGCAGGAACGCCCCCGGATTCCACGACGCCTCGTTCGGAGCGCTCAGCATCGAGGCCCCGAGCGCCATGATGGCGAACAGGATCGCCCGGGCCCCGCCCTGCCCCACGCGCCCAACCGTCCGCCGCTGATGTTCCACATCTCGACTCTACTGACCCAGTCCTCGTTCCGCCGAAATACAAATTGCTTGTTCTACGTGCTGGAAGATCAGTAGCGTGAGGTCCTCGGCACAGGCCGGGACTGACATGGGGAGATGACGTTGTCCCGCAATTTCATTGGACGATCTTCGGTAGCGCTCGGAGCGTGTTTGCTCTTCGTGGCAGCTCTTGCCTCGCCAGCAACGGCGGCACCGAACGTCGCGGAGCCAGTCGCCGACGTGGACGTGCACGAACAGGCACGGAAACTCGCTGACCTTTCGCACGCCTACGACTCGAATCAGGCCGGCGGGGGCAACACGGTCAACGGAGGGTTCGCGACGTCACCAGTTGCGTCCTTCCGCTGGAGCTACCGAGGCGTGACGATCGTCGTACCAGCGGGATGCTTCCTCAACATGTCCGTTCGAGGTTCGGGGCTGCGGGTCACGGGGTCGACGACCGCGGTCGAGTGCTACGGCCTCGCTGCGGTCATCCCGGGGATGTTCTGCAACTGGAGCGGCGTCTACCGCTTCAAGGACGTCAACGGGCGGCAGTACGCGCAGGAGACGACGTCGGTGCGTTCAGGCTGCGGACAAGCCGTCTTCAACATCCCCAGCGTCAAGAAGCACACGTTGCGTCCGGGGAGCATGTGCGTCGACTTCCGGAACAACGGCGAAGTACGTGGCCGAACGTGTATGGCGATCTACCGTTGACCGTTCCGGAGCGAGCAACGCCGGCTCGTCTCCGCCGCGTGCTCAGCAGGGTGCTCGCAGCGTGCGCGGTCTTGCTCGGCGTCGCTTGTGTCGTGCTCGTCGTCAATGGATGGCCGCTCTCGGTCGCAGCGGGAGCAGCTGGCCTGAGTGCCTCGGGCTTTGCTGGCATGGTGCACCCGAAGAGCAGGGCAGCACCGGTTGCGTTCCTGGTCTGCGTCGCAGTGATCGGCGCCGCGCTCGTCCTCAACCAGGTACTCGCGTAGTCCGACCGCACGACGACGGTCCGTCCACCGGACGGGAGGCGCGATGCGGGCCCGCACCGCGCCTCCAGTCCGTCATCCGAAGCGACCGTTGACGTAGTCGGCGGTGCGCGGATCCTGCGGTGTCTGGAACATCGCGTCGGTCGGGCCGTGCTCGACGATCGCACCGGGTGTCCCGGCCTCGGCCAGGAAGAACGCGCAGCGGTCGGAGACGCGCTGCGCCTGCTGCATGTTGTGCGTGACGATGACGATCGTCACGTCGGTGGCGAGCTCCGTGATCGTCTGTTCGATGCGCCGGGTCGACGTGGGGTCGAGGGCGGAGCACGGCTCGTCCATCAGGAGCACCCGCGGACGGACGGCGAGCGAACGGGCGATGCAGAGCCGCTGCTGCTGCCCACCGGACAGACCGCCGCCGGGTTGCCGAAGGCGGTCCTTGACCTCGTTCCACAGGCCCGCCTTGGTGAGGGTCTCCTCGACGAGCGCGGCCTTCGCGGCCTTGTCCAGCCGCACGCCCGTCAGGGCGAGTCCTGCGAGCGCGTTGTCCTGGATGCTCATCGCGGGGAACGGGTTCGGCTTCTGGAAGACCATGCCGATCTGCCGCCGGGCCTCGGTGATGCGCCGGGACGCGTCGTAGATGTCGACCTCGTCGAGGAGCACCTCACCCGCGAGCGACGCGGTCGGGACGAGCTCGTGCATGCGGTTGAGCGTGCGGAGGAACGTGCTCTTGCCGCAGCCGGAGGGTCCGATCAGGGCGGTGACCTGGCCGGCCGGCATGGTCAGCGAGACACGGTCGAGCACCTTGTGGTCGCCGAACCAGGCGGAGACGGATCGGGCGTCGAGCGTCGCGGGCAGGGTCGACGGATCCGGTGCCGGCGGCACGCGGTCGAACCAGCTGTCGAACTCGGCGAGGAGGGTTTCGGTTTCTGTTCCGGGCATCGTGGTCTCTTCGGTCACATCAGGTTGGGCAGGAGGACGGTGAGCTGGGACGCCGCGGAGAGCCCGACGGCGAGCACCACCGGGACGGCGACGACGAGTGTCTGCCGACGGCCCCAGAAGCGCATCCCGACCGCGAACAGCGCGACCATGCCGGCCAGGACGATCAGGCCGAGCACGAGGAACGGCCACACCGAGCCGTCACCGGCCATCGTCAGTTCGGCGGGGGCGAGTGCGGCGTAACCGAGCGACTGCGTCGGGGTGGGAGCGGCCTTCGAGACGAGTTCGGCGTCGACGCGGACGACGGAGTCGGGCAGGAACGGCAGCCCGGCGGCGGAGACCAGGGTGAGCCGACCGTCGCCGGCCTCGAGCGGTGCGGGGACGTGGTCGCCGGTGCGGCGGACGTCGACGACCCGGTACTTCGCGGTCCCCTGCCCGGTCGTCGCGGTGATGACGGCGCCCTTGTCGAGCTGGTCGATGCGACCGAAGGGGCCGCCGTAGGCGGTCTGGCGCCCGTAGACGACGCTCGCGCCGACCTGACCGGGCAGCGGGGTGTCCCGACGGTGGCCGGGGCCGGAGCGGGTGGTCTCCGACGTGGTGCCCTGCAGCACGACCGTGTCGAGGCCGAGCGCCGGCACCCGGACGATCGCGACGGGGGTGCCCTCGGGGACCAGGCGGCCGTCCGTGCCGGTCTGGCCGACGGGGGCGGTGGCGTTGGCGAGCTGGTAGCGGAACGCGTCACGGGCGAGCTGCTGGTCGCGCGAATACGTGACCTGCGACACGGCGGTGAACTGCAGCGCGAAGCCGACGAGCAACAGCCCGACGACGACGATCGCCGACCCGCTGAACCGCCAGCGGTCGGGGGCGCCGAGGACCGGGATCGCCCGGGCGGCGGGGCCGGCGGACTCGTGGGACCAGCCGCTGACCGGGCGGGTCGGACGCCGGGTGCGGGACGGACGGAGCGCTCGGATCGGCCGCCACGTCCGGACGGCGCGACGGCGGCCGCTCGCGTCCGGTTCGCCGGTGGGTCGCCAGCCCGGCAACCAGGAGGTGAAGCTCGTCATCGATCCGTCCGTCGGGGTGTTCGGGGTGTGGTGTCTTCGGGGGTGGGGTCTTCGGGGTGGGGCACCCGGCCGGTCCTCGCGGGCCGGCCGGGCTGGGGCGGGACTAGCGGGTGATCTTCACCGAGGACGAGGTCCGCGCGGTGTTCCAGAGGGAGTCGCCGCCGTAGACGACGGTCAGCTTGTGCGTGCCGGCCTTGAGACGCGGGAGCGAGACGGTGCCGCGCCCGGTCTTCGACAGCGACACCGAGGCGAGCGTCTTGCTGCCCTCCTTGACGGTGACCTTGCCGGTCGGGGTCACGCCGGTGCCGCTCACGGCGACGGTGACCTTGGCGTGGGACTTCGCGGAGACCGACTTGACCTTGCCGGCCTTCACGGTCGGCGCACCCTTGGCGACCTTCACCGTCGACACGGCGCTCGTGGCGACCGTCCCACCGGCCGTGGCCGGGGTGTAGGTGGCGACGAGGCTGTACGAGGTGCGCTTCGGAACGAACGAGACCGAGGCGGTGGTGGCCCCGGCGGCGACCTTGGCGGTGCCGACGGTCTCCGTGCCGTTCCCGATCGTGACGGTGCCGCCCGTGGCGTTCCCGCCCGTGATCGTCGTGGTGACCTTGGCGGTCTTGCCGACCGTCAGACGCGGGACCGTCATCGTGACGCCGGTCGCGGCCGAGACGGTGACCGTGGACGCCGCCGAGGTGCTCGACGCGACGCCGGCGAGCGCCGGGATGAACAGCGCGTTGACCAAGGCCGTGCCGCTGGGCAGGGTCACCGGGGCGGTGACGCTCTTCGCGCCCTTGGCGATGGTGCCGGTCCCGACGACGGTGGAGCCGTTCAGGAACCGGACCGTGCCGCCGCCGGTGCCGAACGAGTCCACGGAGACGGTGGCGCTGACGGGCTTGCCCGCGACGGCCTTCGCCGGGATCGAAAGGGCGGTGGTGCTCAGCGACGCGGGGAAGGCGCGCAGCTGGGCGTAGCCGCAGGTGGTGGCGGCGTTGGTCGCCGGCTCCGGCAGGAACCCGTAGGCGGCGATGGTCGCGGTCTGCTTGCAGACGAGCGAGTCCTTGCCGACGAACGCCTTCGCGATCGCACTGGACGGGTCGTCCGCCAGGCGCGACGGGACGATGTTGTAGACGTCACGGACGAAGCCGGCGTACGCCGGGTTGGTCGCGTAGGCCTTGCCGCTGCCGGTGGTCGCCGCGGTCTGGCTGCCGGCGGTCTTGCCGAGGTCGGCGAGCGTCACGCCGTGGCGACGGTCGGTGACCCCGCCGACGCCGTTGGCCTGCGCCACCCACTGGCTGACCGAGAACGGGGCGATCGCGAGCGTCGAGCCGGTGTCGGCCGCGACGACTGCGGTGCCGTCGTGCTCCTCGATCGGCTTGCCGGCCGAGGTGTCGGAGACGAAGGAGTTCGTGCTCGTGAAGCCCGAGGCGTCGGTCAGACCGAGCTGTCCGAGGAAGTAGCTGCGGGTGCCCGAACCGAACTTGGGCAGGAGCGGCTGGATCTTGGACGCCTTGGTGCCGTCCGGACCCGTCGCGCTGCCGCCCACGGAGTTGTAGGTGCCGTCCGCGTTGAAGTACGCGTAGGACACGTCACCGCGGTAGACGTTCCAGAGCGTCGGGGCGGTCTTGGCCTGCGTCCCGTCCCCGATGAAGAAGGGCACCTTCGCCAGCGGACTGCCCGGCGCGTAGGCGACGTCGACCGCGTCGCGGGCGAACGGCACGTACGCCAGGACGCCGTCGGCCGACTGGTCCTTGGCGGCGGGGCCGCTCGACGAACGGGCGAAGTCGAGCTGGCCGACGACGGACTCGTCGATCGTCGTGCTCGTGCCGTCGGCCAGGGCGACGCCCGACTTGTTTGCGACCGCACCGACGGAGACGAGCAGCTCGTCACGGCCGGCACCGGAGCCGGAGACGCGCGGGATGGCCGCTCCGCCGGCGCGGGTGACGACGGTGGGGCCGGCGTTCGTCGCGTCGTACGAGGCGATCTGGTTCCCCCCGACCGCTGCGGCGACGCCGTTCATGACGTCCTGGGTCGTGTCCGAGCCGAGGCCGACGAGCTTGCCGAACGCGTTCCCCGCGGGGTCGGCCTGGGCCGCCGGCACGGAGAGGGCACCGACGATCAGCGCGGCTGCACCGAACGTGACTGCCGACTTGCAGAAGGTGTTGACCTTCATGGCTGGTGTTTCCTTTCGTGGGTTCGACGCTGCCCAGGTGGCAGCGGTCGTGGGTGGAACTCGGTCACACGTGGGCGGCGGCCAGCATCGCCAGCCTCCGGCCACGGCGGATCAGGAACGGCCCCACGCCGAGCGCCGGCAGACCGGCTCCGAGCGCCGCGGCGAGACCCAGGCGGGTCGCCGCGAGCGGCTGGTCGTGGGTGCGTTGGGTGGGTCCGGACGCCTCGTCGACGTCGTTGGTCGACACGGGAGGCGCGGCGTCGGCCACCGGGTCGACGGTCGCGTCCGGCAGGGTGTCGGTCGACGTCCCCGGGTCGGTGACGGGATCGGTGACGGTCTCCGTCGTGTCGGTGGGCGGAGGGACCGCCCCGTCGGTGCCGGACGCCGTCGGCTCGGTCGGAGCCGAAGCCGCCGGCGGCTTCGGGCACGCCGCAGCGACCGTCCGGGCGTCGGTCAGCCCGGCGGCGACCTGCCCGGCCGCTGCCCGCATGCTGCTCGACAGCGGGACGTAGCCGGCGGGGAGCTCACCCTGCTTCTCCCCCGGTACCTGACCGGCACCGCTCGCGTACCGGATGAAGGTGGCGTAGTCCGAACGCTCCGCCGGGCTCGAGGCGCAGACGTTCACGGCCGCGTAGCTGAGCATGGCCAGCGGGTAGGCCGCCGCGTCACGGTTCGCGGGGTCGGCCACGACGACGCCCGGCACGGTCGACGGCCGCATGGTCGCGATGCCCTTCGTGATCGCCTCGGTGGTCGGGGCAACGGCCTCGCCGGCGGCGTTCACGAGCTTCGCGGTGGGGAGCGCGTACCGGGCGGCCGAGGCCGTGTCGGTGATCGACAGCAGGAACCGGCTCCCCGGCACCTGGGCGCCGAGCGAGGTGTAGCCCTTCGGCTGCCCGAACGGGTTCCAGGAGTCCTTCTGGTTGGGGTCCGCCTTGAGCGTCCGGTAGGCGCCCTCGTGCATGTCGTTCATGTACGGGCGCATGTCGAGGGTGCCGTAGCCGGTCTCGTCCGGGTCGCCGCCCTTCGCGATGGTCAGGTCGGCCTTCGGGAAGCTGTCGATCGTCGTGTCGGTCGCCAGTGACGGCGGGCGGTAGGCGGGGTTGATCCGCATCCCCCACTCGTCCGGGCGCCCGTCGAGGAACGCCGCCGCGACGGGGTCCGCCCGCAGCCACGCCCAGACCCGGGCGTTCGCGTTCGTGTCCCCGAGCGCGACCATCAGTCCGGCCGGGGCGGTGTCGCTCTTCGAGCCGACGAAGGTCGGGTTGAGCGCGAGGAACTCCGGGTCCGTCACGATGCTCGAGGCGTTCGCCGCCATGGTGGGGTCGCCCTTGCCACGGCCGGGCACGTCCGCCTGGTACGACTGCGTGAGCAGCTTCGCGACGAGCCGTGCGTCGAGGGTGAGCTCCTGCGCCTGCAGCCCGTTCCGCGCCTTGGCGGGGGCGTCCGGGTACAGCCGGTAGTCGATCGAGAAACCGATCACGATCGCCGACTGCGCCACGGGGGCGTACCGGATGGTCGTGTCCGGGGCGGTCGCGGGGTCGAGCGGGGTGTTCACCAGGGCGAGGCGCGATGCCCCACCGGTCGTCGAGACGATCTGGTGCTGTGCCTCCTCGTCGCCGATCTGCGAGTAGCCGTAGGTGGTGCCGAGTCCGCACAGTGCGGGCTGCCAGGCGGTGACCGCCTCGGTGGCGGGCTCCGAGCCGACCAGACGCTGCTCCGCGTTGCCGATCGGGCAGGCCTGGGCCACGGACTGGAACCCGAGGGGGAACACGACGCGGTTGCGCCAGGCCGATGCCGACAGGGGCGAGCCGGTGACACGGCCGGCGGCGGTCGACCCCGCGGTGCCGCCGTCGAGGTTGTGGCTGCCCCGCGGCACGATCACGAGCCAGCAGTCCCGCGGCGTCGTCCTTCCGGCAGCCACCCGGTCCTGCCCGCAGCCGAGCTGCGGCGCCTCGAGCCCCGACTGGGTCTCGAAGGTGACCTGACCGGTGCCGTCGCTCGCGGTGCGCGCGGCCGTGACCTCGTTCGTCGTCGTCGCGTCGAACTGCTTCGACAGCTCCGTCGTGCTCTTCGACAGGGTCCCGTCGACCGACCGGAAGGGCACGCGGTAGGCGCGGAGGAACGGGTTCTCGACGGGCGGTTCGAGCAGCAGGTCTGGGTTCGCGTCCGGTCCGGTCAGGGTCGGGTCCTGCAGCGGGTCGTCCCCGTTCACCAGGTCGCGCTTGGCGGCACCGACGCCGGTCAGGGCCGCGATGGTCGACGACGGAGCGCCCCACTGGCACTGTTCGGGGGACGGTCCGGCCGCCTCGTCGCCCCAGCACTGCATGACCTGGACGTAGTCGGTGGCGTACTCACTCGGCGAGGTCGGCTTCGCACCGGTCCAGCTCACCGTGACGCCCTGGTCGGTGAGTTCGCGGGTCTGGCTGACCGTGAACGACATCTTCGAGAAGTCGGCCGCGTCGGGGTCGGGCGTGGTGGTCGATCCCCCCGGACCGAGGGCGGCCTGCGCGTCGACCCACGACTTGGTCACCGCGGACGAGGGCGTGGCCGACGGCGCGGTGGCCGACGCCGGGATCGTGGCGACGAGCAACGACCCGGCGATGGTCGAGGTGACGGCGCCGAAGACGAGGGCCGCGGAACCGAGTCGGACGAGGTGCTGGTTCTTCACTTCTGGGTCCTCCGTCGGGACACGAGCACGCCGATCAGCGGGGGCAGCAGGACCACGCCCAGCAGTGCGGCCACGGCGCAGAGCATCAGGGTGCGGGTCGGCGTCCAACCGTCGGTCGCGTCGACCTCGACCGGCAGGGCGGCCACGTTCTGGCACACACCGCTGTCGGCGTCGCACTGCACGGGCGAGCCGTTGTTCAGTGCGGGCACCGCGCCGGTGCCACCGCTACCGGTGCTGCCGCCGGAGAGCTCGGTCGAACCGCTCCCGGATCCCGAACCGGATCCGCCCGAGCCGCCGGAACCGGAACCCCCGGACCCGCCGCCCTTCGCACCGGTCCCCGAACCGCCGCCGGAACCCGAGCCGGAGCCCCCGGCCGCACCGGTACCGCCACCGGAACCGCCCGCGCCACCACCGGCCGCGCCACCGCTCTGGGTCGGCGTCGTGGTGCCCTTCGCCCCGCCGGTGCCCGTGTTGCACTGGGTGGCGCCGAGCTTGTCGCACGCGGGCGGCTGCGGCGCCTTGACGGCGAGGGTGTTCTTGCCGTCGGCGGAGAACGTCGGGTTGTTGCACTTCCGGATGTCGATCTTCTTCGCTTCGACCCCGGGGATGCGCCGCACCTGGTCGAGTCCGGCCTGCACCAGGTTGATCGGCAGTGGCGAGTACCCGAGCACCTCGGCCTGCTGCTGCCCCTCGCACAGGAAGTAGTAGTCGAACGCCCCGAGGGTCTTGCCCTTCGCCGGGGTCAGGCTCGCGTCCGTGGTCGTCGGCACCACCATGTAGGAGTACGACGACAGTGGGTAGGTGCGGGCGTCGGGGTTGTCGTAGACGCCGTCGAGGATCTGCGTCAGGTACGACGACGACCGCTTGTCCTGGTTGATCTTCGCGCCGAGCAGGCCCACCGCAACGTTCGAGGCGGTCGGTTCGACGTAGTAACCGGCCTTGTTCAGCACCTTCGCCACCGGGTAGCCGGTCTTCAACGCGTAGGAGTACTCGACGTACGTGATCGTGCCGACGTTGGCCTTCTGGGCGACGTAGCCGGACACGCCCTGCGAGTTCGGCTGGGCGATGAACCCCTTGCCGGCGACCGTCGGGTAGTTCGACGTGATGCCGCACGGCAGCGGCCGGCCCGCCTGTTTGCAGTACGCGTTCCACTCGGACGGGTACTTCTTGCTCATCCAGGTGGTGAACTGCGCGGTCGACCCGGACCCGTCGGACCGGACGACCGGCACGACGCGGCGCTTCGGCAGGTCGAGCCCGGGGTTGTCGGCCTTGACCTTCGGGTCGTCCCAGCTCGTGATCTTGCCGGTGAAGATGCCCGCGAGCACCGGGCCGGACAGCCGCAGGTTGGTGATCTGCTTGCCACCGGCGCTGAGGTTGTACATGAACGACGTGCCACCGGCGACGATCGGCATGTACGCGTAGCCGACCGTCGGCGGGACGTCGGTGACCCCACCGTCCTTGATGCCGTACGGGATCTCGGAGACGGCGAAGTCGACGGTGCCCGCCTTGAACTGGTTGCGGCCGTCGGAGGACCCGGTGCTGGCGTACCGGACCTTCATCCCGTACTGCTGCACGTTCACGGCCCACTGCTGGATCGCGACGGAGCTCCACGACGAGCCGGCGCCCGAGATGGGCACGTAGGACTCGCCCGCGTCGGCCGCGGTGGCGGGGAGGATCGACAGGGCCAGTGCGGCGGCGGCCAGGACCGCGCCCATCAGGCGTGTTCTGCGGGGTCTCACGAGGGGTCCTTCTGGGAGGCGTCGGCGGGGAACGGGTGGACGTAGCGGCGGGCATGCCGGCGGACGAAACGGCCGACGGGGCGCCAGACCGGTTCGGCGACGGCGACACCGCGCAGGACCAGGCGACCGAGCGCCCGGAAGCGGTCGTTGCGGCGCTCACGGGTGGCGACGGTCTGCGACCCGATCACGCGGGCGATCACGAAGAGCACCAGCACGAGGAACATCAGGACCGCGGCCGCGCCGAAGCCGCGGGCGATCATGTTCGGTTCGGGCGACTTGACGAACTCGAAGATCGCCAGGGGCAGCGAGATCATCGGACCGCTCGTCGGGTCGAGGTTCAGGTCGGGCGCGAAGCCGGCGGTCAGCAGCACCGGGCTCGTCTCGCCGATGCCGCGCGCGGTGGCGAGGATGATCGCGGTCACCAGGCCGGAGCGGGACGTCGGCAGCACGACCCGCCACACCGTCTGCCACTGACCGGCACCGAGCCCGATCGACGCCTCCTTCAGCGTCGACGGCACCAGGCGGAGCACGACGTCGGCGGACCGGATCATGATCGGCAGCATCATCACGCTGATCGCCAGGGACGCCGCGAACCCGGACTTGTCGAAGCCGAGCCCGACGATGACGCTCGCGTAGATGAAGAGCCCCGCGACGATCGAGGGCAGCGCGGTCATCGCCTCGACGATGGTGCGGACGAACCGGGCGAAGGGTCCGGGCACCTCGGTCAGGAACAGCGCCGTGGTCACGCCGAGCGGCACCGTGATCACGAGCGCGATCGAGATCTGGATGAGCGACCCCGCGATGGCGTGCAGCACCCCGCCGGAGGTCATCGGGTCGAGCGGCCCGGTGAGCGCCATGTCCTGCGTGTAGAAGTTCCAGTGCGGCAGCGCCTTCGTGGCCCGGATCACGCTGAACGAGACGACGAACACCAGCGTGGCCACCACGACGAACGCCAGCGAGTGCACCGCGGCGGAGACGACCCGGTCACGGACCACGGCCGCGCTCTCGTTGGTGGCGACGAGGAGCGCGTAGAACACCAGGAACATCACGTAGGCGACGGCCGCGAAGGCGATCGGGCCGGAGACCGGGGCGAGTTCGGTGAACACGATCGACGTGACCGAGACCGAGGCGACCGCGGCACCGACGACGCAGAGCACGTCGCTGATCCGGGTGCCGCTGAACCGGCGCTCCTCGGGCCCACGGGCCGGCTCGGACTCGCGCTCGAGCCGCGGCAGGACCGTGCCGGAGCCGGAGCCCGAGGGCGTCGACACCGTCACCGGGCTGGCCGGGACGGGCGTCGACAGGGGGACGGTGGGCAGGGGTGACGTGACGCCCGACGGCGCCTGGGTGGTGTCGGTCATGGCTAGCTGCTCGCTCCCGAACGCGATCGGGCGACCACGGCGGACGCGGCGAAGTTGATGCACAGCGTCATCAGGAACAGCGTCAGACCCGCTGCCATGAGCGCCGACATGCCGAAGGGTGTCGCGTCGCCGTACCGCAGGGCGATCAGCGAGGAGACCGAGCTCGCCCCGGCCTGCAGGATGTGCGGCTGGATGACGAACACCGGCGAGATGATCATGTAGACGGCGATGGTCTCGCCCAGCGCCCGGCCCAGACCGAGCATCGTCCCGCCGATGATGCCGCCCCGGCCGAACGGCAGCACGACCGAGCGGATCATCCCCCACCGCGTCGACCCGAGCGCGAGCGCCCCCTCACGCTCACCGAGCGGGGCCTGCGAGAACACCTCGCGCATGATCGAGGTGACGATCGGCGTGATCATCAGCCCGACGACGATGCCCGCGATGAACGTCGAGGCCGTGTACGCGGTCGGCGACGCGAGCGGGTCGTCGAGGTCGACGCCCGACACCGAGAAGAGCGGGATCCAGCCGAACCACTGCGAGATCCACCGCGACACCGGCGTGATCTGCGACTGCAGGAAGAAGAAGCCCCAGAGCCCGTAGACGACGCTCGGGATCGCGGCCATCAGGTCGACGAGCCCGATGAACGCCTTGCGGATCCGCAGGGGTGCGTACTCGGTGATGTACAGCGCGGTGCCGAGCGAGAGCGGCAGGGCGAACGCGATCGCGACGGCGGCGATCAGGACCGTGCCGACCAGCACGGCGGCGATGCCGAACCGGTGGGCGTCGGGGTCCCAGGCCTGCGTGGTGAGGAACCCGAACCCGGCGACGCGCAGTGCCTCGGCGGCCCGGACGGCCAGGAACAGCCCGACGAGCAACATGATCGCGAGGACGGTGACACCGCCGGCACGGGCGATGTTCCGGAACCTGACGTCCGATGGGTCCCGCACGACCGTGAGCAGGCGGGGCGAATCTGTGGACAACGGCATCCTTCGGAATCCGGGGCAGCAGGTCGGGTGCGCCGGGGGATGCTGCGCTCCCGTTCCGGCGGGCATCACATTGGCAGTCGCTCGACCAACGAAGGCCCCTCAGCCGGCGTCCAGGAAACGGCTCAGAAGTGAACAGACGGGTTTCCTGAGCGGATCGCAAGCTCCGTGTGGTCGCCACACCCTCCGTTCGGGGGCGGACGGAGCAGTCCGGGGTACAGCGATCGGGGCACAAGCCCGATGCGCCACAGAACCCCAGATCGGAAGGTGGTTCGTTCCCGGAACCAATATTTCCTCACACTCACGCGCCCCCCTCCCGGCACTGGGTGAACACCCAGGGGAACGAGGCTCGAGCTTCCGGTCCCACGTATCAAACTTGTCGTTGCACATTTCACCGGATAGCGGCAGATTGGTCTCCGATCGGCGAAGGACGTCGATCGGGAAGGCACCCAATGACGTCGTTCACCGTCTCCACGAGCAAGATCGCAATTGTCGGGCTGTTGACAACCGGGTTGTGCGCGTCCACGTTCGCCGCTCCGCCAGCTCACGCTGCCACGGGAGCACCTGCGGCTTCGGTCACCTCGATCGTCGAGGACCTCGATCTCCAGGCCGCCGACGTCGAACGCGGGCTTGCGCTGATCGAGAGCGTTCCGGAAGCCGTCCTCCTCCAGGGCCAGACCGCGTACGAGGAATGGGCAGCTGGCAACCCGCTGGTCCAGCGAGCGACTCGTGCGAGCATCCTCGAGTGCACGGGAGCGATCGCGCTCGTGATCGCCTCAACGGCATTCCCTGTCGCGAAGATCTTGAAGATCAAACGTTTGATCAACTCGCTCGGCGGCGTCACGAAGGCAGTCCGGATCATGTGGGGCGCGTCCTTCAGCTGGGAGAAGATCCGGGCCCTCGGCGGGGCTGCGGCTGCGCTGGGGGCTGAGCTCCTCGGCATCGCGGCGGTGAAGCGAGGGTGCTTCCGATGAGGCGCCGGGCGCCGGCCTTCATCGTGCTCTTCGGGATCGTGTCGACGGTCGGCGCCTGGCTCTCGCTCGATCTGCTCTACGCGTGTCTGGCAGCGCTCGCGACGATCACGTACGCCGCCTTCGCTCCGAGCATCGTCGGGAGTACGCCGATCCACCCGGGGTCAGCACCAGACCCGGCACAGGTGCGGAGCTGGCGTGAGACCCATCCGGACTCGACAGTGAGCGAAGCGATCGATGCCGTCACCAAGCGTGAGCGCATCGACTCGGAGGCCCGTGGAGACAACAGCTCAGGGCGACCCGCCCGGCGCCGCTGACTCCGACCACGCTGACCGCCCACGCAGGACCGGCGACGGTTCCGTGCGCACAGCAGTCGGATCCCCGCGCGAGCACCACGACGACGCACGATTCCACCGCAGATGGGCAACTTTGTGTCCCCCGAACTTCCCTAGGCTCGAGACGATCCGGTAACGCGCACCACTCGTCCGCAGATCCGCGGCCGACCCCGATGACGGGAGGTTCGACATGTCCCAGTTCGCCCAGAAGATCTCGCAGGACGCCATCGTCGGAGAGCCCGAGGTCGTCGAGGACCACCTGTCCGTGCGCGAGATCGCCGCCCACCCCGCCTGGCTCCGGCTCAAGCGTGCAGTCGTCGCCCTGCAGGCCCTGCAGACGCGGGACGGCTCCGTCCCCGAACCGTCCGACCACGCCGCTGCCGCCGGTCACGTCGCGGTGATCGTGCCGGCCGTCGCCGAGCTGGCGCCCCACTTCCCGCACGATGCCGCGTTCCTGCAGGTACTGCAGCTCGACTTCGCTCGATGGCAGGAGCAGGGCTTCGGGGTCCCCGACTTCCTCGATTCCCTCACCGCGTTCCAGCCGCAGCAGCACCGCGTCGACGGGCTCGGCCACCTGGTCGTGTTCCCGATGGTCACCCAGAACGGCAGCACCTCGCGCTTCGTCGAGGCCGTCCTGGTCGAGGTCATCTGGCCGGAGTTCATCGCCGAGCTCGAGGCCGGCGACCACGGCAACGCGTTGTTCGTCGCACTGCGCTTCGTCGACTTCACCCCGGGGTACGACACGAACTCGGCGGTGCTGTTCCCCGAGACCGTCGCGATGCGCTCGATCCCCGCCTTCACGTGGGGCGCGATCTTCCAGGACCGCGAGGCCGCCCGCTACCGCCGGGTCGTCCGTGCCGCCGCCGACGTCACCAAGCTCGAGCTGCCGGCCGCGGCCGCTGCGATGCTCGACGACCAGCAGCTGACCGAGCGGGTCTTCGTGATGTGGGACATCATCCACGACCGCTCGCACATGCGCGGGGACCTGCCCTTCGACCCGTTCATGATCAAGCAGCGGATGCCGTTCTTCCTCTACTCGCTCGAGGAGCTCCGCTGCGACCTGACCGCGTTCCGCGAGTCCGTGCGTCTGGAACGCGAGCTGTCCGCCGGACCCGACACGGGCCTCCAGGACGCGCAGCGCGCCATCCGTGACCACGCGCGCCTGGTGCAGTACGCGGTCGTCTTCGACCGCATCTTCCGCTTCGCGATCACCGGCAGCCGCGTCCGCAACTACGACGGACTCGGCGGCCAGCTGCTGTTCGCCTGGATGCACCAGCACGGCGTCCTGCACTGGACGGACACGCAGCTCACGATCGACTGGCCCGAGGTGCCGGACGTGATCATCGCCCTGAGCGACGAGATCAACGAGCTCTACCGGCGCTCGATCGACCGGCCGAAGTCGGCGCACTGGCTCGCCGCGTACGAGATGCTGACCCGCACGCTCACGCCGCACCCGGCGTCGAAGTGGGCGCGTGGCCTGCCCGACGAGACGCTCGCCGGACCGCCGCGCGGCTACACCGATGCGGTGCTCGACGACGAGTTCCCGCTGTCGATGTTCTACGAGGCCCTCGACAAGAAGATGGCGACCGTCATCGCGTCCACGGCCGGAATCACCGGCACCACGGACGCCGAGCTCGTCGGCGAGGCCGCCGCGTGACCGACGGCTCGGTGGCCGGTCGCCTGGTGCTGATCGCCGGTGCGACCAGTGCCAGCGGCGCAGCCGTCGCGCGTGCACTCACCGCCGCCGGTGCGGCCGTCGTCGCAGTCGGCACCAGACCCGACGCCCTGGAGGCCCTGGGCGCGTCCGTCCCGGGCGTCACGACCCGCACGTGCGACCTGTCGGACCTCGGTGCGGTCACCGCGTTGGCCGACGACGTCCACGCGGATGCCGGCCGCGTCGACGGGCTGGTCCACCTGGTCGGCGGGTGGCGCGGCGGTGGCAGCATCGTCGGCCAGTCCGACGCGGACTGGGACTTCTTCGACCGCGCCTTCCGGACCCTGCGGAACACGACCCGGGTCTTCCACGACGACCTGGTGGCGTCCCCTGCCGGCCGGCTCGCGTTCGTGTCGTCCACCGCGGTCGACTCCCCCACCGCCGGCGCCGCGAACTACGCGGCGGCGAAGGCCGCGTCCGACGCCTGGGTCCGGGCCGTCGCGCAGGGGTTCCGGAAGGAGGCACCGGAGACCGCCGCGGCCGCCGTGTTCGTCGTCGGTGCGCTGTCCGGCCTCGAGGAGCGGCTCGGCGCCGAGGTCGTCCGGCTCTGGAGCGTCGCACCGGCCGACCTCAACGGTGCCCGCATCCCGCTCACGGCGGCTGATCCCTCGAACCTAGGATGAACGCGTGACCCTCCGACTGCACGACCTGGACCTGCGGGGCTTCGCCTCGGACAACTACGCCGGCGTCCACCCCGAGATCCTCGCCGCCATCGCTGCGGCCAACGACGGCCACCAGATCGCCTACGGCGAGGACGTCTACACGGCACGTCTCAACGAGGTGATCCGCGAGCACTTCGGGTCGCAGGCCGAGGCGTTCCCGGTGTTCAACGGCACCGGCGCGAACGTCGTCGGCCTGCAGTCGATGCTGCCGCGGTGGGGAGCGGTCGTGTGCACCGCGACCGCGCACATCCACACCGACGAAGCCGGTGCGCCCGAGCGCGTCGCCGGGATCAAGCTCCTGCCGGTCGAGGCGCCCGACGGCAAGCTGACGCCCGAGCTCATCGACCGCGAGGCCTGGGGCTGGGGCGACGAGCACCGCGCCCAGCCGCTCGTCGTGTCGATCACGCAGACCACCGAGCTCGGCACCGCCTACACGGTCGACGAGGTCCGGACGATCGCCGACCACGTCCACTCGCTCGGCATGAAGCTGCACATGGACGGCGCCCGCATCTCGAACGCCGCGGCGTCCCTCGGGGTGCCCCTGCGCGACTTCACCACCGACGCCGGTGTCGACGTGCTGAGCTTCGGCGGGACGAAGAACGGCATGCTCTACGGCGAGGCGATCGTCGTGCTGAACCCCTCGGCGTCCGAGGGGTTGCACTACCTGCGCAAGATGAACATGCAGCTCTCGTCGAAGATGCGGTTCGTCTCCGCCCAGCTCATCGCCCTGCTCAGCGACGACCTGTACCTGCGCTCCGCCGGGCACGCCAACGCCATGGCCGCCCGACTGCGCGGTGCGCTGGAGGCCGGCATCGCCGACGGCAGCATCCGGGGCGTCGGCTTCAGCCAGCAGACCCAGGCGAACGGCGTCTTCGCGACCCTGCCCGCCGGGGTGGCCGACCGGCTGCGGAAGCACTTCCGGTTCTACGACTGGGATGCCAGCCGCAACGAGGTGCGGTGGATGTGCGCGTACGACACCTCGGAGCAGGACATCGACGACTTCGTCGCGGCGCTGACGCGGGAGCTCGACGCCGCCTGAGCCGGCACCGTCCGGTCCGGCGCGCACCGGTCGGGCGCGCGCCGAGTCGGCACCGGCGGTCGGTTCACCCGAACGGGATGACCCGCACCACGATCGCCACCACGAGCATCGCCATCGCGACCACGGCGGCACGCCACAGCACCTTCCGGTGGTGGTCGCCGAGGTTCACGTTGGCCAGCGACACCAGCAGCAGGATCGCGGGGACGAGCGGACTCTGCATGTGCACCGGCTGCCCGACGACCGAGGCCCGCGCCATCTCCGCCGGGGTGATCCCGTACGCCGAAGCGCTCTCGGACAGCACCGGCAGGATCCCGAAGTAGAACGCGTCGTTGCTCATGAAGAACGTCAGCGGCATGCTCAGCACACCGGTGATGCCCGCCAGGTACGGGCCCATCGAGTCCGGGATCACCGCGACGAGCCAGTCGGCCATCGCCGCGACCATCCCGGTGCCGTCGAGCACCCCGATCAGCACTCCGGCGGCGAACACCATCGACACCACGCCGACGATGCTCGGAGCGTGCGCGACGATCTGCGCGGTCTGCTGCTTGAGCTGCGGGAAGTTCACGAGCAGGGCGATCGCCGTGCCGATCATGAACACGAAGTGCAGCGGCAGCAGGCCCAGCACGAGCGCCACCATCACGGCGACGGTCAGCGCCAGGTTGAACCAGATCCGCTTCGGCCGCAGGGTCGGGCGGTTCGGGTCGAGCATCGTCTCGGCCATGGTGCCGGTCCCGGTGCCGCCCTCGTCCCCCGAACCCGCGCCGTCCACGCCATCGCCGTCCGCACGACGACCGTCGGCCTTCCCGCCGCGCAGTCCGAGCGCGACCGTGGGGCTCGTGAACATCCCCCCGCCGGTCCCGCCCACCGCCGCGAGCACCCGTGAACCGGCCCGAGCATTCGCCCGTTCCGGCACCCGCGCATCCCGCGAGGCCTCGGTGAACTCGATCAGCCCGAGGCGCTTCCGCTCCCGCAGGCCCATCGTCCACGCGAACGTGAAGCACAGCAGCAGCCCCACCACGAGCGACGGCACGAGGGGCACGAAGATGTCCGTCGGATCGATCTTCAGCGCGGCGGCAGCGCGGGCTGTGGGACCGCCCCACGGCACGATGTTGAGCGTGCCGTTCGTCAGACCCGCCACGCACGTCATCACGACCGGGCTCATGCCGAGCTTCAGGTAGATCGGCAGCATCGCCGCCGTGACCACGATGAACGTCGTCGAGCCGTCGCCGTCGAGCGAGACCGCGCCCGCCAGCAGGGCCGTCCCGAGCACGATCTTCGCCGGGTCGTTGCCGGTCACCCGCAGGATGAACCGGACGAGCGGGTCGAACAGGCCGACGTCGATCATCAGCCCGAAGTACATGATCGCGAACATCAGGAGCGCGGCCGTCGGTGCCAGCGTGCCGATCGCCTCGGTCACCATGTCGCCGAGTCCCAGACCCGCCCCCGCGAACAGTCCGAACACGGTCGGCACGATGATCAGCGCGAGCATGGGCGACATGCGCTTGGTCATGATCAGGACCATGAAGGTCAGGACCATCGCGTACCCGAGGATGACGAGCATCAGGACTCCTTCGTCCGTGTCTGGCAGTCCGGGCACGCTACGACCCGGCCTGGAGGCGCGGCGCGCTTCTGCACATTGGCGCACCATCGCGCGTTGACCGCTTTCTGCGCATTGTGCGCAGGCAGGTCGGCTCGCCCTCCGTACGCTGGGGTCGTGACCGACGACCGTTCACGGCGCCCCAGGCTCCGCTTCGCCACCGAGGTGCTCGTGCTGCAGCTCGCCGTGGTCGTCGCCGTCGTCGCCCTGACCAGTGCCGTGTTCGTCCGGATCGAGGTCACCCGGCTCGAGCGCGCTGCCGAGGGGACCGCACTCGCGATCGCACAGAGCGTCGCCGCGCAGTCCGACGTCCGGGCCGCGGTCGCCCGGCTCAGTGTCGACGGCACCGACCTCGACCCCGCGGCCCTCGCCGACGCGCCCGTCCAGCGGGCGGCACTCGCAGCCCAGCGCCGGACCGGGGCACTCTTCGTCGTGGTCACCGACGACCGGGGCATCCGGCTGGCCCACCCCGACACCGACCGGATCGGCGAGATGGTGAGCACCTCCCCCGACGCTGCACTCGCCGGTCGGGAGACCGTGTCCTGGGCGCGCGGCACGCTCGGTGAGTCTGCGCGGGCGAAGGTGCCCGTCTCTGCGCCCGCAGCCGGCGGGGCGGAGACGAGCCGGGCCTCCCGGCAGTCCGTCGTCGTCGGCGAGGTGAGCGTCGGGTTCAACCGGGCACGCGTCTACGACACCCTGGTCGAGGACAGCATGCCGGTGATCGGTGCCGGACTGGCGGCGGTCCTGCTCGCGGTGATCGCCTCGGTGCTGATCCGACGCAGGCTGGTGCGGCTGACGCTCGGGCTGCAGCCGGAGGAGCTCGTGACGCTCGTGCAGAACCAGCAGGCCGTGCTGGGCGGTGTCGGTGAAGGCGTCATCGCGATCGGGCCGTCGGGGGTCGTCACCGTCTGCAACCCCGAAGCCGTGCGACTGCTCGGGCTGGCCGATCCGGTCGGTCAGCCGGTGGCATCGCTCGACCTGCCCGCGCCGCTCGGATCGATGCTGGACGTGACCACCGCGGCTCCGGCGAGCGCCACGATCGTCGCCGGGCACCGGGTGCTGCTCGTCGACGTCCGCACGGTGTTCCGCGACGGACGCGACCTGGGCCGGGTCGCCGTCCTGCGCGACCGCACCGACGTCGAGGCCCTGACCCGGCGACTCGACGCCGTCGGGGCGATGAGCACGGCGCTCCGCGCGCAGCGCCACGAGTTCGCGAACCGGCTGCACGCGATCTCGGGGCTGCTCGACATCGGCGAGACCGCCCGGGCGCGCGCGTACCTGGCGGACGTGCAGGAGCGGGGGCCGCTGCGCTACCCGGTGCAGCACGCCGACCGGTTGACCGAGCCGTACCTGCAGGCGTTCCTCGGGGCGAAGGGCGTCGAGGCCGCCGAGCGTGGGGTGCTGCTGCGGATCGGGGCGGAGACGCTCGTGCAGGGGACGATCACCGAGCCGGGCGACGTGACGACCGTGCTCGGCAACCTGGTCGACAACGCGGTGTCGGCGGCCCTCACCGGCGGGGACGAGCAGTCGAGGGACGGCGGATCCCCGTGGGTGGAGGTCGAGGTGCTCGACGACGGCGCGACCCTGCACCTGTCGGTGATGGACTCCGGGCCGGGGGTGCCGGACGATGCCGCGGACTCGCTGTTCGTGCGCGGGCCGGCGGCTGCTCCTGCGTCGGAGGACGTCTCGCAGGTGCACGGGCTCGGGATCGGGCTGCCGTTGTCGCGGGAGATCGCCCGGCGGCACGGCGGTGACGTGTGGCTCGCCTCCCCCGGCGGTGCCGACCACGGCGCGGTCTTCTGCGCCCGACTGGAAGGAGTGGTGTCGTGAGTTCCGTGTTCACCGTGCTGGTGGTCGACGACGACTTCCACGTCGCCGACCTGCACCGGCGGCAGGTCGACGAGGTACCGGGGTTCCGGGCGCTCGAGCCCGTCGGGACCCTCGCGGCCGCCCGCTCCGCGCTGTCGAGCGGCACCGTGGACCTGGTGCTCGTCGATGTCTACCTTCCCGACGGCAGCGGGCTCGAGCTGCTGCGGTCGATCGACACCGATACCTTCGTGCTGAGTGCCGCCTCGGACTCCGGCACCGTTCGTCGAGCGATGCGGAGCGGGGCACTCGCCTACCTGATCAAGCCCTTCGCAGCCGGGGTGCTGGCCGAGCGGCTGCAGGCGTACGCGCGCTCGCGGAACGTGCTCGACGAGCGGTCGACCCTCGATCAAGAGGCCGTCGAGCGGGCGTTCCGGATCCTGCACGCCGGGGACAGCGGTGGGGCGTCGCCGTCCCGGGCGGCCACCGCGGCGCTGGTGCTCGAGCAGCTCGTCACCGGTGAGGAACGATCCGCCGCCGAGGTGGCTGCGGCGATCGGGGTCTCGCGGGCGACGGCGCAGCGGTACCTGGCACAGCTCACGGCGGACGGGACGGTGGCGATGCAGTTGCGGTACGGGGCTGCGGGGCGGCCGGAGCACCGGTACGTGCGGCGGTGAGTCAGCGGTCCCGGAGGCCGTGCCGTGGCAGCATCGGTGGATGACCGACGCCGCACGATCCGACACCAGGACCGAATCGTTCCCCTCAGGGACTCCCGTTGCGCTCCGGAGCATCAACCGCTTCGGCGAGCACGGCGAAGCAGTCGGCTTCGCGGTCGCCGCCCGGGTCCTGGTGGACGACGACGAACTCGCGGTGGTCGCCACGACGGTCGGCTCAGACGTCCGTCGACGTGCGGGCGTCGGGAGCGGCCCCAACGGACGCCTCGTGCTGCCCGAGGACTGGGACGGCTCCTACGTCGATGACTGGTGGGTTGGATCCAGTGTCGTCCGCGTTCACCAGAAGGGGACCCCCTGGTCCGTCTGGCGCTGGCACGACGGGTCCGATTGGCTTCCCGACTGGTACGTCAACCTCGAGCTGCCGTGGGTACGGACGCCGATCGGGTTCGACAGTCAGGACTGGACACTCGACGTGGCGGCGACCACCGAGCCCGACGGTTCGTGGTCTGTCCGGTACAAGGACGAAGACGAGCTCGAGTTCTACGCCGCCGGCGGGTACTGGCCGGCGGCGATGCGGGCGGTCATCGAGCGTGCTGGCCGAGCAGCCACCGAGGTCGCGATCGCGCAGCGTTTCCCCTTCGACACCGATTGGTCAGGATGGGTCCCCGACCCGGCGTGGGGCACGACTGCACTTCCCCAGGACTGGAGCGCCCTGCAGTGATCCGCGGAGTCGGTGCAGCGTTGCGCGGCCTCGGACGCTCGCTGTCGTGAGCGAGTTCGTCCGGTACCAGAGCGCCGTCCCCAACCGCCGCGGGCGGTTTCCGGGGGTCTTCGCTCTTGCCAACGGTCTACAGCGGGACGGCCGGCTCAGTGACGCCGAGACCAGGTGGCTCCGAGAAGCGAACCTGCACGCGACCGCGATGTACACGGACCCGACCACCGTGCAGCCCGACTGCTACGACGAGACCCACAACCCCGGGGCACGGGCGTGGTTCAGCGCGGTCGCCGTCGAGCTGCTCGAGATGGTCGGCCCGTACCTGGAGCTCCTCGACCGCCACGAGATCGCGTGGATGCAACTCGTGACCAGCTCCCCGGGGCGGATCGTCTACCGGGATGCCGTCCAGGTCGTGGCGGTGCCGCACACCCACGCTGACGTTTGGCCCTTCCGGCCGCCTCAGGAGGGGCGCGCGCCGCCCTAGCCCTGTCCCTGGTCCGTGAGGCGCCATCCGGACGCCGTCTTCGTGAAGCAGAAGCTCCATGTGCGCGTCCCGTTCATCGGCTCCGCTTCCTCCGACGCTCGACTCGTCACCGTCGTGTCGACACAGGACTCCGTCCTATGGCCCGGGTTGAACGGCACCGATTGCGCCTTGTCCGCGACGGTGTACTTCCGCAGCGTCGGGTTCCGGCACCACGCCCACGTGCTGTCGAGCGTCAACGCCTTCGTGACGTCACACCGCTGCGCCTTCGCCGCAGCCAGGTACACCTTCGTCACCTCGACAGAGGTTGCGGACGACGGCGGCAGGCGGGGCGAACTGCACCCGGTCACCAGTGCGAGCCCCGACGCCAACACGGCGGTCGCGAGGAGCGAGCGCTGCACGAGCAGGAGCCGTCCGTGCGGTCTGCTCGTACGCATCAAGTCCACCCCTCACGGCGCCGCGGACGGTCCGCTGGTCTCGCCCAGCAAAGCGCACCACCCCGATCAGAGCCATGAGCACCCCCACAGCCAGGTCCGCCACTGACGGACTGGAGGCGCGGGGCGGGGCCGCACCGGGCCTCCAGTCCGTCAGGTGGTCACGCGACGATCTGCACCTGTGTGGGCACGTCGGTGACGGTGAACGGGGTGGACGTGCCACGCACGTCGACGCGGTAGTCGCCACGGAAACCGCGGACCTGCACCCGACCACGGTCGTCGGTGCGGAGCACCGTCGGGCCGAGCCACCACTCCTCCTTGACCAGGCGGCGGAGCGCGTCGTAGGACGGCTTCGGGGTGCCGTCGGCGCGGACGAGTCCGATCGGGGCGCCGAGCCAGGCGCCGGCGTCGGTGATGCCCCAGTAGGTGATCGCTTCGACGGAAGGGTGGCCGACCAGGCTCCGGTAGTGCCGTTCGATGTCGTCGGCCTGGCGAGCCTCACCCTCGGGCGTCGACGGCCACGAAGCGACCTGGTGGTCGTTGAGGTCGACGATGTGCGCGGGCATGAGGTCGCCGGAGACGAGCGAGGTCTCGGTCAGGTGCAGCGGCAGGCCGTAGCGGGCGAACCGGTCGACCATCGCGAGCATCGTGTCCTCGCCCCAGTAGCCCTGGTGCATGTGGGTCTGCAGTCCGATGGCGTCGATCTGCACGCCAGCCTCGAGCACGCCCTCGATCAGGCACTCGTACGCACTCGACAGGTCGAAGTCGTTGAGCAGCAGGGTGGCGTGTGGATTGGCGGCGCGGGCCTCCTCGAAGGCCATCCGGATCATCGGGATGCGGCCCTTGGCCCGGGCGAGCGGGGTGATCGCGTTGTCGCCGTTGTCGAACACCGGCATGATGACGACCTCGTTGATGGCGTCCCAGGTGTCGATCGTGCCGGCGAAGGAGGAGACCTCGCGGCGGATGCGCTCCCGCTGGAGCAGCTCGACCTCGTCCAGCGGGAGCCCCAGCAGCCAGTCGGGCTGCACGGTGTGCCAGACGAGCGGGTGACCCTTGAGGGCGATGCCGCGGTCGCGGAACCACTGCGCCGTCGTCAGGAGCCTGGCGGTGTCCGGGGCTCCGCGCTCGGGCTCGAAGCGGCCCCAGTAGAACGGGAGCGTCGCGGTGTTGAAGACGTCGGTGTAGAGGTCGGCGAGGTGCTCGGTGCCTGCCGCGTCGTGCGCTTCGCCGTTGGCCAGTTCGATGAAGTCGAAGCCGATGTTGCCGAAGGCGAAGGCATGGCCGGTCTGCTCGACGGTGATGTCGGCATCGGGGATGGGATTGCCCGCGGCATCGACGACCGTCAGGGTCGTCTCGCCGAAGCGGTGCTCTGGTGCGTGCGTCATCGCGCGTCCTCCGACGTCGTCGTCCGGGATTTGTTGTGCGCGCAAACATAGCAGCGGGGATCGTCGCCGTCACCCCTGGGCGGTCGGCCCTGCGGAGTCGTCCGCGGGGTCAGGCGGACTGGCCACCGTGAACGGAGAGAGCCCGATCGAGCAGGTGGATGAGGTCCTTCCGCTCCTTCGTGGACAACGCGGCGAGCAGTTCGTCCTGCACGGCATCCGCGAGCACCTGGATCTCGGCGAGCCTGACCCGACCAGCGGCCGTGATCGTGACGACGTTCCGCCGGCGATCCGACGGGTCGGGCTCTCGAGTCACGGCCTCGTCTCCTTCGAGCCGGACGACGATGCCGTTGACGTTGTTGCGGTCCAGACCCAGCGCCCGACCGATCTCAGCCTGACTCAGCGCGCCGTTCTCGTCGAGCGCTGCCAGCACCGCGAAGTCGGACCGCGCTTCGAGGGGCATCCGGGCGCTGGTCAGGCGCGCACCGATCGTGGCGAGTCGCCCGGCCTGCCAGCTCACGAGCGTCCGGAGCGCCTGGGGTGGAGTGGGGTCGTCGGACATGCCCGAAGACTATCAGTTGGTGCGACCAACCATTTGAGCGTATCGTTGGTTGAACCAACATTGGTCTCACCAAGGAGTCGAACATGTCCACAGATCCCATCAACCCTGACCTCTCAGGTCGTCGCGTCCTCGTGCCGGGCGGCACAGGCGGTGTCGGGGAGGGCATCGTTAGCGCCTACCTCAACGCCGGTGCCGACGTCGTCGTCCCCACCCGTTCGGATGCGCGCGGCACAGAACTCCGCGCCGCGCTCGGCGCGATCGGCACGTCCCAGCTGCTGCACCTGCCGACGCACGACTACACGTCCTTCGCCGGGGCGGAAGCACTCGGTGCCGAGATGACCGAACGGCTCGGCGGCATCGACGACGTGGTCGTCCCCGTGGGCGGATGGTGGCAGGGCGGGCCCCTGACCACCATCGACGAGGACGACTGGGCGGGAGCGTTCACCGGGCTCGCAACGGCGCACATGGCACTGGCGCGGGCGATCGTCCCACGGCTCAGTGGCGTCGGCGCGTACACGGTGATCGTCGGGCAGTCCGCCGAGTTCCCGGTGCCGGGCAGCGGGCTGGTGAGCATGGAGCAGGCCGCGGTGCTCATGATGCAGCGGGTCCTCGCGGCGGAGTCGCCGGACGAGCGTGTCCACGCGCTCGTGCTCGGGCCGGTGCGGACCCGGTTCGTCGACGGCGAGCCGGAATGGGTCTCGGCGTCCGAGGTCGGTGCCGCCGCCGTCGCGCTGTCCCTGGCGACGGGCATCGGCAGCCGCTCCGTCTCACTCGCGTCGTCGACGGAAGCCCGAACGGCCTTGGAGGCGTTCCGGGCCGCGGCCTGACCACTGTCCGAGTGCCGCTGTTGCACAGAAGGAGCAGGCGGACCGTCCGACCCGACGGCCCGCCTGCTCCGGTCTCGCTATGCGACGACGACCACCCGGACGTCCCACGGCCCGAGCTCGAGCACGGCGTCCGCGGCGAGTGCCGCGCCCTCGAACAGGTCCTCCGCGGCGACCGGCACCGCGGACGTGCTCGGTCCCCACGACCAGTTGTGGATGACGTGCACCGTCTCGCGGAGTCCCACGAACGGGAGGATGCGGTGGGCTGCCGATCTCCGGAACACTTGCCACGACATGCGCACTCCGTTCCTCCACGCCCGCCGAGGCCTTCGACGCAGCACGGTGATCATCGGCGTCGCCGTCGTGGCCCTCGTGTCACTCAAGGCTTGTTCTGATCACCCGACGCCGGAGGAGAACGACAAGGCCCACTCCGACTGGATGCAGCGCGTGCAGGCACGATGGGCCGGACAACCTGGCGGACTCGGCAGCGGTGCCGGCACCAACGATTCATCCAGCCGACTCTCCCTCGGCACCGACGGAGCCGGAGACCGTGCGCGGATCCGCGTCTCGGTCACATGCCAGGGTGACGAAACCGTGCAGATGGCCGTGTGGGCCGGACGCATCGGTGCGAACGGGTCGGAGACGGGCAAGCGACTCACGTCACGCTCCGTCCACTGCGGACACGACGAGGACCTGTACGTGGTCACCTCGAGCGCGGCGATCACGATCGGCCCGACCGCCGGAGACGGCACCGTCGGCTGGTACGCCGCGGCCTACAGCGACCTCGCTGCGCGCACGCGCTGAGCTCGCACCGCAAGAGCGGAGCAGCGAGCGCAGCGCCTCCCGCCAAAAGCGCAGGCCGAGATCCTGCGGCCGGGCCTGTTTCCGGCGACACCACACGGCCTGGAGGCGCGTGGAGGCGCCGACACGCGCCTCCAGGCCGGCTTCCGGTCACGTCGAGGGCGCACGCGGCCCGTCCCTAGGGTGGTGGGATGCGATCGCTCACCAAGCTCGATGACTGGAGCAGGTCCGACGTCGACTCGGTCTTCGCCCTGGCCGACGACTACCGGCAGGGCCGAGGACCCGCGACCGCGGGCTCCGCGGTGATGTTCTTCCCGTCCACGAGCCTGCGGACCCGGGTGACGTTCGAACGGGGCGCGTCCCTGATGGGCCTGCAGCCGATCGTGTTCCCGGACACCACGCTCGACAAGCCGGAAGCGTTGACGGACGTCGCGCAGTACCTGGCGGCGTGGGCGGACATCCTCGTCGTGCGCCATCACGACCTCGCGGTCGTCGAGGGCCTGGCCGCAGCAGCGGCACTGCCCGTGGTGAACGCGATGACCGACGAAAACCACCCCTGCGAGGTGCTGTCTGACCTGTACGCGCTGCGGCAGCGGGGCGACATCTCGTCGCTCCGATACCTGTTCGTGGGCGCTGACGGCAACATCGCCCGAGCGTGGCAGGAAGCGGCTCGGGTCCTGCAGCTCGATCTGGTCCAGTGCTGCCCCGCCGAGTTCGCTTCCCCGGGTGCAGTGTGGACGGACGACCTGGAGACCGCGGTCCGATCAGCGGACGTGGTCCTCACCGACGGCCCCGGCGAGCACGTCCGAGCGCTCGAACCGTTCCGGATCACCGCGGCCCTGCTCGACCTCGCGCCGACAGGGGTGCTACTCGACCCGTGTCCGCCCTTCGTGCGCGGTCGGGAGGTCAGCGCCGATGCGCTCGAACACCCTGCCTTCGTCGGGCATGCTTTCAAGGCCGCGCTGCTGCCGGTCCAGCAAGCCGTCATGGCGCACTGCCTCGAACTGATGTGCGTCACTGTCGGCGGGTCGGACCTACGCGGCTCGTGTTCCGCGCCCACACCGGAGCACTGACTGTGGGAGCAGGCGGACCGTCCGACCCGACGGCCCGCCTGCTCCGGTCTCGCTAGGCGACGATGACCACCCGGACGTCCCACGGCCCGAGCTCGAGCACGGCGTCCGCGGCGAGTGCCGTGCCCTCGAACATGTCCTCCGCGGCGACCGGCACCGCGTACGTGCTCGGTTCCCACGACCAGTTGTGGATGACGTGCACCGTCTCGCCACGACCGTTGACCGAGCTCGCGACCGACTGTGTGTCGGCCTGCGGCTGCCAGCTCGGCGACCCGCTGCCCTGCGCGACCGCCCACTCCGTGATCGCCGCGGCGAGCGCCGGATCCGGGACGGTCCCGACGTAGGTGACCCGACCGGCTCCGTGCGACCGGGTGGTCACCGCCGCGAACCGACCGTGGTGCGGGTGGTCGTACCCGACGAGCACGTCGGCGTCGTCGACGAGCAGGCCGTCCACCCACCGGGTGGCCGTCGCCCCGGCCGGCACGGTGAATCCGTGCTCAGCGGCAGCGGCTCCGGCCGACACCGGGATGCGTCGGCCGAGGTTGCTGAACTCGTCGTAGTGCACGCCCGAGGGCACGTCGAGGAACGCGGGCTTCCGTTCGAGCCGCGCACGGGCCTCTTCGTCCTCGTACCCGGTGCGGATGCCGACGACCAGGTGACCGCCTGCCTCGGCGTAGGCGGCGAGCCACTGCAGCTGGGCGTCGGTCGCGATGGTGAACGCGGCAGCGACGAGCACCGGACGCTCCGCGGCGAAGGACGCCGGCTCACGGTCGAAGACCTGCGACGGGTGCACGGTGTTCGCCTGCAGTCCCGCATCGAAGACGCCTCGGGCGTAGGCGTCGTGGATCGTCTGCCACGAGCGCCGGTCGGGCTCCATGCCGTCGCCGAGCGCCGGGTGCTCGTTCAGCGCCCACTTCGACTCGTTCGAGAACAGCAGGGCGACGTCGGCGTGCGGGCGGAGGCCGGCGACCCGGTCCCCGGCGTGCGCGAACTCCGCTCCGATCCGGGCGATCTCCTCGTAGGTGCGACCGGGCTGCTGCGAGTGCGGCAGGACGCCACCCCAGTACGTCTCGACGCCGTAGTGCAGCGTGTGCCAGTGCCAGTACTCGATCATCGACGCGCCTCGGGACACGAACGCCCAGGCGGCCTGGCGCCACTGCCCTTCGTAGGCCGGTTCGTTCATCCACGAGAACCCGATGGCCTGCGCGTTGGTCTCGGTGACCAGGAACGGTGCCTGCTTCGACCCGTACATGCGGTCGCCCGAGGCGAAGATCGACCAGGCACCGGACGAGGTCCAGAACTGTTCGGGTTCCTCGGCACTCGGCAGCTCGAGGGCGTCCTGCATCCGGTAGTACGGGTTGCCGGCGGTGACGTCGAGCGTCCGGGTGAGCACCTCGTCCTCGACGGTCGGCCGCTCGTAGGCGATGCACGTGGTCACGAACTGGTCCGGACGCGAGTACTCCCGCACGACCGATGCCTGCCAGGCGATGAAGTCCGTCGTGATCGAGGCCTGGAACCGGCGCCAGGCAAGGTCGTACTGCGGCTGCGCGTTGCCGTCCGGCGTCCACAGGTCCGCCCAGGTGGACAGCCGGTGGGACCAGTAGGTCAGGCCCCACTCCTCGTTCAGCCGCTCGACGCTGCCGTAGGTGTGGCGCAGGTGGTCGACGAAGCGTTGGAACACCTCGGGGTTCGCGATGAGCTCGTTGCCCGGTTCGTTGTCGACCTGGTAGCCGATCACGGCTGGGTGCTCGGCGTAGCGGGCGACGATCTTCCGGATGACCCGTTCGGCGTGGAACAGGAACGCCGGGTGGGCGTAGTCGATCTCCTGCCGGGCACCCCAGCCCATCGCCTCGCCGTCGGTGCGGCGTCGGACGTTGATCTCCGGCACGATGCGGGCGAGCCACATCGGCACGGCGTAGGTCGGGGTGCCGAGGATCACACGGATGCCGTGTTCGTGGGCGGCATCGAGCACCGGTGCGAGCCACTCCAGGTCGAAGCGGCCGTTCTCGGGCTCCCAGGTACTCCAGACGGACTCGCCGACGCGGATGACCGAGAACCCGGCCTCCTGCATCAGGCGCATGTCCTCGTCGAGCCGAGGGGTCGGCTGGTACTCGTGGTAGTAGGCGGCGCCGAAGAGGACGCGGTCGTACTGCATGGTGCTGGGTGCTCCGTTCGAGAAGGATCGGTGGTGGGTGCGGGTGTCGGTCATCCCTTGACCGCCCCCGCGGTCAGCCCGTCGAGCAGCTGCTTGCGGAGGAGCAAGAACACGAGGATCGTCGGCACGCTCGCCAGCACGGCCCCGGCGAGCACCAGGTCGTACGACCGGTTCTCCGACGCGAAGATCGCGTTGAGGCCGAGCGGCAGCGTGTACTGGCTCGAGTCGGACAGCAGGACCAACGGCCACTGGAACGAGTTGTAGCTCTGCAGGAAGCTCCACACCGCCAGGGCCCCGAGCGACGGCCGGAGCAGCGGGAGGACGACCCGGCGGAACGTGCCGAACTCGGAGTTGCCGTCGATGCGGGCCGCCTCGATGAGTTCGTCGGGGATCGCCTGCACGATGAACTGCTGCATCATGAAGATGCCGAACGCCGGCGCCACCCACGGCACGACGAGCGAGAACCAGGGGTTCGTCAGCCCGGACTTCACCACCAGGATGAAGAGCGGCACGAGGATCACCGCGAACGGCACCGAGAGCGACGAGAACATCACGGCGAACAGGATCCGCTTGCCCCGGAACCGGAACTTCGCGAAGCCGTACCCGGCCATCGCGCAGACGAACACGGACACGACGGTCGCGATCAGGGCGGTGCCCACACTGATGCCGAACCAGGCCCAGAACGGCTGGGTGGCGAGCAGGTTCGTGTAGTTCTCCCCCGTCGCCGGGCTCGGGATGAGCGTGGGCGGTGTCGCGAAGATGTCGCCACGCTGCTTGAACGAGCCGGACAGCGCCCAGAGCAGCGGGAACACGAAGACCAGCAGCAGCGCCACGAGTGTGGCGTAGAGCAGGCCGCGGCGAGCGATCCAGCCCCTGGTGCGGGGCGGGCCGGACCGGGGTGCCCGGCTTCCGGCGGTCGTGACGGCCCGGGTGTCCGGGCGGTCGGTGGTGGCGGTCATGCGTCCCTCCCGATGGCGAGTGCGCGGTTGAGGATCTGGCTGACGCCGAACACGACGACGAACAGCACGACACCGGCGGCTGCCGCGTACCCGAACTGCTGCCGTTCGAAGGCGGCGCGGTAGATGAACATGGCGACGGAGAGCGTGGCTTCGCCCGGACCGCCCTTGGTGAGCAGGTAGGGCTCGTCGAACAGCTGCGCGGCACTGATGAAGCTCGTCACCACGACGAACGCCGTGACCGGTCGGATCGCCGGGAGCGTCACGTTGGTGAACTTCCGGAAGGTTCCTGCCCCGTCGAGCGACGCGGCCTCGTACTGCTCGGGCGACACGTTCTGCAGTGCTGCCAGGAAGAAGATCGTCAGGTACCCGACCGTGCGCCACAGGAGCACGAAGCCGATGGCGACCTTCGCGAGCGTCGGGTCGCCGAGCCAGTCGGTGTTCGGCAGGCCGAACAGCGCCTTGAGCGTGGCGTTGAGCAGCCCGTAGTTGGTGTCGAACACCAGGCTGTAGATGAGCGCGATGACGATCGGCGACAGCACCATCGGGATGAAGAACGTCACCCGGAACAGGTCTCGGGCGCGGAGCCCCTTGGCGTTGAGCGCCTGCGCGACCAGGAGCGAGCACGGCACGACGACGAACACGGCGATGAGTGTGTAGATCAACGAGTTGACCAGGGCGGTGCCGAAGCTGGTGTCCCGGAACAGGTTCGCGTAGTTGGACAGGCCGATCCAGTTCGGCGTGCCGAGGCCGACCCACTCGGTGAGTGACAGGTACACGGCGGCGAGCACCGGCACGATCATGAACAGGCCGTACAGCACGTAGAACGGCGCGATGAAGAGGTACGGCGCGCTGCCACCGTTCGTGTTCAGGCGGCGGCGGCGACGGCGATCGGGTGGATCGGTGGTGGTCGTGGTGGCGGACACCGGGATGCCGGTGGCGGTGGATGTGGACAACGTCGTCCTCCTCAGGCGCGGGTCTGGCCGCGGAAGTCGGCCGCAGCGGCGTCGAGCGCCTGCTTCGGGGAGATCTGGCCCTTGTAGGCCTTGATGAGGTAACCGCTCAGGACGGTCTGCAGGATCGAGGCATCGGCGCTCTGGTGCTGCGAGGGCACGTCGTCGACGACCGACTTGTAGACGCCGAACAACTGCTGCCCGCCGAAGTACGGATCGCTCAGCGCCGCGAGCCGCGGGTCGTCGTAGACCGATCGGAGCGTCGGCAGGTAACCGAGGTCCTGGTAGCGCTTCACCTGCTGGTCCGGATCGAGGTACGCGGCGAGCACCAGATCGATCCCGGCCTTCGTGAGCGGCTTGTCGCGGAGCACCGAGAACCCGGTACCGCCGCCGACGCTCGTCGTGCTGCCACCACCCGCGAACCGGGGCAGGTTCCGCACCTTCCACTTGCCCTTCTGCTCGGGCACGTTCGGCTTGATGCCGTAGCTGGCGTACCAGGAGGGCATGTCGACGGCCAGGATCGTGCCCCCCTTCAGCCCGGACTGCAGGCTCGGTCCGTACATGTCGGCGACCGTCGCGATGGCACCGGACTGCACACCGTCGACCAGGAACTGCAGGGTGCGTTCGGCCTCCGGCGTCTGGATGTCGATGCCGCCGTCCTCGTCGTACAGGTCGCCGCCCCGCTGGAGCAGCAGGATCTGGTAGCTCTGCAGCGTGCCGCCCGGATCGGTGACCGCCACGGCGTGCAGCGAGACGCCCTTGCTCTTGTTGAGCTTCGCGCCGACGTCCATGTACTCCTCCCACGTCGTCAGGTCGTCGGGGATGCCGAGGGCCTCGAACTGGTCGGCTCGGTGGTAGTAGACGCACAACGGGGTGTCCGAATCGAGCGCGTAGAGGTGCCCGTCCTTCGAGAACGGCGTGAGTCGTGCAGCGATCAGGTCGTCCTTGCGCGACGCCACCGACGGCGAGAGGTCGCTCAGCAGTTCGGCAGCGATGTCCCCGCGGAGCATCCGGCAGAACGCCCCGATCTCGAGCCCGGCGACGTCCGGCGTCCCCGTGCCGGCGACGGCCTGCGCGATGAGCTTGGTCGGGATGTCCGCCGCCGCGATCGTGGTGATGTCGAGCGCGAAGTCGAAGTCCGACTTCCGGTCGGCGACCGGCAACGCCTCGGTGAAGAACTTCTCGTAGCCGGGGTCGTGGGTCCAGAAGGACAGGTCGGCGCGTCCGGAACGGACGGCGGCCGTCGACTGCGGGGAGCAGCCGGCGAGCAGCGCGCCGAGGGCGATGCTGCCGCCAGCGGCGGCGCCCCACCGGAGCAGGTCGCGTCGGCTCGGCCCACGGCCTGGAGGCACGGGTGGCGCAGGTGGGGAAAGTCGCCTGGGTACTGGGGTCACGGAGGTCTCCTGACGTCGTCGTCGAGGTGCGTGCGGAAGTGGCGGTGAGCGCGCGTGAGCGCTCACTCACGGGACGGACGCGGGCCGCGCCTCCCGTCCGGGGGTTCAGTCGGCGGGGCGGAGGTGACGCCGCTCAGCGGACGGCGGCGCGCTGGTGGCGCGCGTGATCAGCTGGCCGGGCAGCATCCGGTGGCGCTCGGCGGGCGGGTGACCGTCGAGGGTGCGGAAGAGGCGGTGCATCGCGAGGCGGGTGGCCTCGTCGAAGTCCTGACGGATGGTCGTGAGCGGCGTCGGCAGGTACGCCGAGATCGGCATGTCGTCGAAGCCGACGATGCTGACGTCACCCGGCACGGACAACCCGTGCTGCTGGATGGCGGACATCGCGCCGATCGCCATCTGGTCGTTCGCGACGAAGACCGCCGTCAGGTCCGGACGGCCGAGCAACGAGCGCATGGCCTCGTAGCCGCTCTGCGGCGACCAGTCCCCCTCGACCGGCGCGTGCTCGGCGACGCCGGCGTCCTGCAGCGCCGCCCGCCACCCCGCCAGCCGGCGCGAACTCGAGGTCCAGTCCGCCGGACCCGCAATGTGCCACACGGTCTCGTGCCCGAGGGCCAGCAGGTGATCGGTGGCCGCGAACGCAGCGCCGCTCTCGTCCAGACCGACCGCCAGGGTGTTCTCTCGGTCGGCGACGTCCGGCGGCCCGAGCGTCAGCACCGTCACGCCCTGGGGCAGGCGGAGCTGGTCCATCTGGTTCTCGACCGGCTCGGAGAAGACGATCGCCTCGACGTCCTGGCCGACGAGCGAGTCGACCGCCGGCTGGAGCTCGGATGCGGTCGCGGCGACGGTCCGGACGATGGCCAGGCTGTACCCGTTCGTGCGGCACGCCTGCTCGACGCCGGTGAGCATGGCGGTCGGGCCGTACAGGTTCGTGCCGATGGTGATGAGACCGATCCGGCGGGAGCGCTGCGACTTGAGGGAGCGGGCGGCTGCGTTCGGGCGGAAGCCCAGTTCGTCGATCGCCTTGAGGACCCGGTCGCGGACCGCCTCGGTGACGTGCGGTTCGTCGTTCACCACGCGGGAGACGGTCTTCTGGGAGACGCCGGCCAGGGTCGCGACGTCGGTCATGGAGGCCGGACGGAGGCGGTGAACCGATGCGTTGCCGCTCATCGCCAGCTCCTTCGCTGCTCCGTGGGACCGGCCAGGACCGGATGTGGGAGCAAGACAACCACGGGATTGTCTACGTAGTCAAGAGCGATTCCGCGGTGGTCATCGCAGCTGCAAGGTTGTGGCTCGCATTGATGTGCAGCATTCTGGATCGGTTGGCCGTGCCGAGGCGCGAACCGAGAGGAAGAACATGGAGAAGATCCGGGTCGCATGCCACGCGGGCGGAGACAGGCGGTGAGGGCGTCAGGCACCTGGCCCTCCACTCGCAGAGCTGCCACCGCCGCCCTGATGGTCACCACCACCGGCGCCTCGCTGCTGGCGGTCGACAACCTGCTCGGCTTCATCGGAACGCATCTGATCGCAGCAGGGCCAGTGTTGATGGTCGCTGCTATTTCCGTGTCAGCAGGAGTCGTGGCCGCTGCCGGTGCTGCGCTCGCTCGCGACGCCGTGCACCTCGTCTTCGCGGCCGCCACTGTCGTCTTCGTGGGCGCTCTGTCGCCGGCGACCAGCAGCCAGCTGTGGCTGCCCACGGCGGTCGTCCTGCAGGCGCTCGTCCCGTTGGCCTTCGGAGCCGCCGGGCTGCTGGCCCTTCGCGGTTCGCGGAGCTCCACCGCGGTGCGGGTCCTCGCGGTGGTGCTCGTGGGGTTCGCCGCCGCCTGGATCGTCACCGCGTTCATCCCGGTGGCGCTCGTGGCGTTCCTCCTCGCGCAGGCCGGCACGCTGGCCGTCGGGGCTGCCCTCAGCCTGCAGCCGGTTCTTCGCCGCGGCCGGAATCTTGCGCGTGCGCTGTGGTCGAGCGCGGAGGTCCGCTGAGGAGCCCCTCTGCACGTCGCCGGGCGGTGTGCGTTCGACGCGGTGCGGATACGATCGTGCGCGCATCCTGACCCAGCAAGGGCAAGGGGTGTTCGAGGGGGAGGACATCGTGGTGCGTCAGCAGGGGAACGTGGGGCCCGGATCGTGTGCGAGACGCACGCTCGCAGTCGGTCTGGCGATCGCCGTGTCGGCCGCAGCTCTTGTCGGCATCCGTGCAACGGCAGGTTCAGCGGACACCGCAGCCTCGGCGGTGACGGTCACGAAGGTCACCGCGTCCACCACCGGCACCGCCGTGCGCACCACCCTGAAGGTCAAGAACACCGCCTCGGTGCGGAAGCCGGCTTCTTCCGTGTGGCTGCACCTGTCCGCCGGCACGAAGAAGTACACGCTCGGCCGGGTCGCGGTGAAGGCACTCGCCGCTGGTTCGAGCACCTCGGTCACCGCAGTCCGCGGGATGCCCTCCCGTGCCCCAGCCGGCAAGTACTCGATCCTCGCCTGCGCCGGTGCGTACTCGGCGAAGCAGTGCCGCACGTCGACCGCGACCGTCACCACCAAGCCCACGAAGCGCGCGCGTCCGGAGACGGGCGTGATGCTCGACGTCGCTCGCGCCTACTACCCCGTGGCGTTGCTCAAGCGGTACATCGACCTCCTCGCCGACGACGGCGGCCGCTTCCTGCACCTGCACCTCACCGATGACCAGAACGTCGGGATCGAGAGCACGGTGCTCGGCCAGACCCTCGCCAACGCTGATCTCGACCACGGCGTGTACACGAGCCGCGTGACCCATCGCCCGTTCCTGAGCGCCGCGCAGGCACGCTCGATCGCCGCCTACGGGGCGAAGCGAGGCGTCGCGATCGTGCCGGAGATCGACACTCCCGGACACATGGCCGCCGCCTTCGCCCTGCTCGAGGCGGAACACGGCACGAAGTGGGTCGACCGCATCCGTTCGGGCGAGAACGAGCTCGACACGTCGGCGCCCGAGAGTCTCGCGTTGGCGAAGAAGCTGTACGCAGAGGTGCAGCGGACCTTCCCCTCCAGCCGAACCGTGCACATCGGCGGCGACGAATGGGGCGACGACGTCTCCGCCGCCCAACGCGTCGCCTGGATGAACGCGATGGCGGCCACGGTCGGCAACCGCGAGGTCTGGGCGTGGAACGACGGGATCGATCGGGTCGCGGTCGGGCGACTCGATCCGCGCATCCACGTCACGTACTGGAGCTTCGACGGCGACACCGAGGACGCAGCCGAGCGGCGCGAACGGCGAGCACGGCGGGCGAGTGCGGTCGACCTGCAGCAGGCCGGGATCGACCTGCTCAACTACAACTCGTACTACCTCTACGAGGTGCCGACCGACCTCGACCCGGCCGACAGCGAGTACACCGTCGCCGACCTCCGCGAGAACTGGTCACTCCGGGCGTGGGACGGCGACTCCGGGTCGCTGCTCGCGGCTCCGATGTCGGGCGCCGCCGTCGCGATCTGGGGTGAGGACCTCGAGGACCCGCCATCTGACGCGCTCCTGCGGTGGAGCGCGCCGCACGTGACGGCGATGATCGAGACCGCAGCCTCCTGACGGACGCGTGTCGGGCCTCCATGCCGATCGCCGGACCCGCCGGACCCGCCGGACCCGCCGTTTGCCTACCCGAGCGGCTCGACGCCGTAGCTGGTGACCACCGCACGCAACTCGTCCAGGTACGCCTGCGCCTGCACGGTGAGGGGAACCGAAGCGTGCGCGATCCAGCCGATCTCGATGCGCTCGTCGACGTCGAGCGGGATGGCGACGATCTCGGGGTCGAGGTCGTCGCTGATGAGCCCGGTCGAGATCGTGTACCCGCCCAGGCCGATCATGAGGTTGAAGATCGTCGCCCGGTCCGAGACCCGGATCTCCCGCTTGCTCGACATCGTCGACAGGATCTCCTCGGCCAGGTAGAAGGAGTTGTTCGCGCCCTGGTCGAAGGTGAGCCGAGGCAGGTCGGCGAGGTCTTCGAGGGTCGCCCGCTCCCGTGACGCGAGCGGGTTCCGCTTGGCCACGAAGATGTGGGGCTGCGCGACGAACAGCGGTGTGAACACGACGCCGGCGTCCCGCAGCAGCTTGCCGAGCACCTGCTTGTTGAAGTCGTTGCGGTAGAGGATGCCCACCTCGCTGCGCAGGGTGCGGACGTCCTCGATGATGTCCCAGGTGCGTGTCTCACGCAGCGAGAACTCGTACTCGTCCGCAGCCGCTGCTTCGACCATCCGGACGAAGGCCTCCACCGCGAACGAGTAGTGCTGGGCGGACACCCCGAGCAGCCGACGCGACCGCTGTCCGCCGACGTACCGCTGCTCGAGCAGGGAGACCTGCTCGACGACCTGTCGGGCGTACCCGAGGAACTCGACGCCGTCGACGGTGAGCACGACTCCTCGGGCCGAGCGGGTGAACAGCGGGCGCCCGATCCGCGTCTCCAGGTCCTTCATCGCCGCGGACATCGTCGGTTGCGACACGTAGAGCAGGTCGGCCGCTGCGCTGATCGAGCCCTCCGTCGCGACCTCGATGAAGTACCGGAGCTGCTGCAGGGTGATGTCGTTCGAGACACGGGCCATAGGCCGAGGCTATACCGGTGCATAGCGTCTCGGTATTACCTGATGGCCCGGGAATGCGGCCATGATCGAGGCACCCCTTCCCCAGCGCCCGCGGGCGCTCGACGAACAGATTGCCGACCATGGCGAACGACCTCACCTTCAGCATCACCCGGACCCGGTTCGACGAGGGCTACTCCCCCGCCGACAGCTCCCGGCTGACCACGAACTTCGCCAACCTGGCGCGCGGCGAGCACCGTCAGCAGAACCTCCGCGCTGCGCTGGCGATGATCGACGGGCGAGCGAACGAGCTGGCCGCGGCGCACGACCGGTACCGTCTGCAGCTCGACATCGTCTCGGTCGCGCTGGAGTTCTCCGACGGTGGTTCGGACGCCGAGTTCCCGCTGCTCGAAATGCTCGACGTCACGATCGTCGACCAGCACACCGGCGAGCGCCACCAGGGGATCCTCGGCAACAACTTCTCGTCGTACCTGCGCGACTACGACTTCTCGGTGCTGCTGCCGTCGTCGCCGTCGCTGCCGTCCGACTTCGGCCAGCTGCACGGGGCGCTCTTCCAGCGCTTCCTGGAGTCCGACGTGTTCGGGTCGCAGTTCGGTGCCGAGCCCGTCGTCTGCATCAGCGTCTCGACGAGCCAGACCTACCGCCGGAACGGATACGTCCACCCGGTGCTCGGCGCCGAGTACGAGCACGAGCACTCCTCGCTCACCGACGACTACTTCGGCCGGATGGGCATGCGGGTCCGGTACTTCCAGCCCACCGGGGCGGCTGCTCCGCTCGCGTTCTACACGCGCGGCGACCTGACCGGCGACTACACGGACCTCCAGCTCATCGGCACGATCGCCACCATGGAGACGTTCCAGAAGATCTACCGCCCGGAGGTCTACGCCGCGAACACCCAGGCCGGCAGCACCTACCGCCCCACCCTCGACCACACCGACTTCACGCCCACCCCGGTGACGTACGACCGCGAGGAGCGCAGCCGCCTCGGGATCACGCAGGGCCGGTGGACCGAGGAGCACCTGGTGCGGCCGCACCACGCACTCCTCGCCCGGTTGGCTGATCCCGCCCTCGCGCGCTGACTTCCTCTGCCCTTCGACTGACTGGACCGTCACCCCCATGCGTTCTCTCCTCCCCACCTCGATCGTCGGCAGCCTGCCGAAACCGTCCTGGCTCGCCGAGCCCGAACGGCTCTGGTCCCCCTGGGAGCTGCAAGGAGCAGCACTGACCGAGGGCAAGCAGGACGCCCTCCGGTCCGCCGTGCACGAGCAGGAGCGCCGTGGCATCGACATCGTCAGCGACGGCGAGCAGACCCGCCAGCACTTCGTCACGACGTTCATCGAGCACCTGGACGGCGTCGACCTGGAGCGCAAGGAGACCGTCCGCATCCGCGACCGGTACGACGCGGCCGTTCCGACCGTCGTCGGCGCCGTCAGCCGCCGGGCGCCGGTCTTCGTCGAGGACGCTGCGTTCCTGCGAGCTCAGACCGACCGCCCGATCAAGTGGGCGCTCCCCGGCCCGATGACGATGATCGACACCCTCTCCGACCAGCACTACAAGAACCGCGAGAAGCTGGCGTGGGAGTTCGCCACGATCCTCAACCAAGAGGCACGCGAACTGCAGGACGCCGGCGTCGACATCATCCAGTTCGACGAGCCCGCCTTCACGGTCTTCCACGACGAGGTGCAGGACTGGGGCGTGGCCGCGCTCGAACGCGCAGCCGAGGGCCTGCGCGCCGAGACCGCCGTGCACATCTGTTACGGCTACGGCATCGAGGCGAACAACAAGTGGAAGGAGACGCTCGGGGCGGAGTGGCGGCAGTACGAGCAGTCGTTCCCGCTGCTGCAGCAGTCGTCGATCGACATCGTGTCGCTCGAGTGCATCCACTCCCACGTTCCCCTCGAGCTCGTCGAACTGATCCGCGGCAAGAAGGTCATGCTCGGCGCGATCGACGTCGCGACCGAGACCGTGGAGACCCCGGAAGAGGTGGCGGAGGTCCTGCGTCGGGCGCTCGAGTTCGTCGATGCCGACAAGCTCATCCCCAGCTCCAACTGCGGGATGGCTCCCCTGGCGCGGGGTGCGGCGCTGGACAAGCTCGGTGCGCTGTCCGCTGGCGCGGACATCGTGCGGGCCGAGCTCGTCGGCACGGCGGTCCCGTCGGCCCGCTGATCACCTCGAAACACCACGGCGGCTCTCTTCCGGAAGGAGGAGAGCCGCCGTTCGTGTTGCGTCCGCCGAGTGCGCGGCTCTCGATCCGGTCTGGAGGCGCGGCTGCGGTCCGGCCGGCAGGTCGCGCTGGCAGTGGCGTCCCCCTTCGCCGCTTCAACCGGCTCGGTGATCAGCCGTCGCATTTCGACCGCACCTCCCGCTCGATGAGCGCCGTCGCGATCGCGTCGGCCGCGCGTGGGGCCTTCGCGAGCGTGTGCACCACCGCGGCGAGCCCTGCCGCGTTGGCGATGACCGCTCCTGCTGCTCGCACCTCTCCGTTGATCCACGTCGATGCCCCTTCCCGCTGCCAGCTCACGGTGCGGGAGTGCCCCGCTCCGGGTTCGAGCGCCCAGTCGGCGTAGCGACAGAGATCGTCGAACGTGGACCAGACGCCCCCCGCCGCCGCGAACGACGACTCCCCGAGCGCCCACGGCTTGATGGCACGACCGAGCAGCTTCGGCACCACCCGGTCTGCTGGAGCTGGCACGAGCGCCGCAGAGCTGATCCCCGCCGGGTCGAGGACGTGCTGGCGCACGGCGGCGAACCAGTCGCCGTGCACCTCGTCGAGTACCGCGCTGAGGAGGGCGTACCCCAGGTTCGAGTACTCGAACTGCCCTCGGGGTGCGACCGGCACTGCGACTGCTGGTTCCAGCGGAACCCCGACGGCCTCTCGGTACGGGTCGCCGAACAGGCGGTCGCGCATCGTGGCCGGAAGCCGTGGAAGACCCGAGGTGTGGTGAATGAGGTCGGCAACGGTCATCTCGGCATCGGGCACCTCGGCAAGGTAGTGCGCGACCGGTCGCTCAACCTCGAGTGTGAGCCAAGCCGTCGTACCCACGAGCCCCTTCGTGATGCTCCCCCACTCGAGCATCGAGGCGGTGGCGTACGGCCCGCGGGGCCCCCGGACGGCTCGCCAGCCGTCCGCCGCGCGAAGACTCGCGCGCCAGTGCCCAGATGGCGTCCGTGAATCTCGCACGACGACTCCGACCACTACGAGCCGAGCCCATCTCCGTTGGCTTCGGTCGACCGCTCGCGGCGCCGTGCGATGAACCACATTGCCGGCCCAATGATCGGGACGAAGAGGACGAGGAGGGTCCATGCGATCAAGTGACGGCCTGAGGTCGACCCGGATCGCATCAACGAGATGAACGCTGCGAGAGCGAGGAACAGCGCGACGAGTGACACGGCCATCAGCACTCCGTCGAGCGCAGTCGGAACCAGCGGGTTCATGGTCGACTTCTCGGCCCAAGACATCAATTCGTTCACTCCCAGCGGTTGTAGGTGATCGCGCCGTTGCCCTTGGCACTGAGCCGCTGGACCGCGGAGTACGTGCTCCACGCAATCGTTCCCCATGGGGTCGGCACGCCACGCTTCACGACCACCTTGCACTTCGCGGTCGCCTGTCCCCCACTGATGTAGCCGCTGCTCTTGGAGGTCGTCACCTGAGTGAACGGCTGGACGTTCCTGACGACGGTGCACGAGTACCCGAGCATCTTCCTCGCCGTAGTACCGCTGTACTCGTACGACATCGAGACCTTCGTCTCGGTGAGCCTGGTCCCAGCGAAGGCGAACCACTGCGTACCCCAGGACGACCGCGATGCCGCCCTGGTCCCCACGCCGGCGGCATCTTCATTTCGCACGGCCGCCGACGGTGCCACTTCTCCCCACTCGAAGTCCCCGCTCGTGCGAACGGTCTCAGGGCCAAACACCCTCTCGTCGGAGGCGGCAGTTGCGGCGGACGCAACAGCCGGGTTCAAGAAGTACGAGGCGAGCTCGTGCCGCTGTTCGGCGCTGAGGTGGTCGAAGGCCGCGACGTCGGATGAGGCGCCGGAAGCAACGAGGTCAGCACGGATAGCCGACAGCACCGCGGACGGCGTTCGCGGCGCGTCAGCGTCAACTGCGGCGGGCGTCGTTGTGGCGGCGTTGGCCGGCGTGGCACCGATGACGCACGTAGCGAAGACGGCACACGATGCGCCGATCGAGACGATCCGGCCGTAGGTCGACTGCTTCATGAAACTTCCCCTCACTCTCCGGCCCCAGCGCCGGGTCTCGTCGTCGGCAGCGTTGCCGACAACGAGCAGTCAACTCACCAATACATCAGATACGCAACTTCAGACGCGAGCCGGGCGTGTTGCCACGCCTTCCACAACGAGGTGTAGGACTGGGGCGAAGAAGTTCATGCTCGGACGATCGACGTCGCGACCGAGACCGTCGAGACCCCGGAGGAGGTCGCGGAGGTGCTGCGTCAGGCGCTCGAGTTCGTCGACGCGTACAAGCGCATCCCCAGCTCCAACTGCGGGATGGCACCCCTGGCGCGGGGCGCGGCGCTGCGCTGCGCTGGACAAGCTCGGCGCGCTGCCCGCTGGTGCGGACATCGTACGGGCCGAGCTCGCCAGCGTCGCCGTGCTGGTATCGCGCTAGCGGCCCGGCTGCACAGGACGGCTCGCCTCGGCAACGGGGCGGGCCGTCCTTCGTGTCGCGTCCGGCGGGCGCCCGGGTCCCCGGCCGGACTGGAGGCGCGGCTCGGTTCCGCTGGTCAGCCCGAGTTCGTCATTCTTGGCTGTCGAGGCTCATCTTCTCGAAGTCCCCCGCGACGCACTGCGAGCTACCGTCGATCGTGTAGCCGCGGGGATCCGCGCGGAAGTCGGAGGAGCTCACCGGGCCGCCCCTGCCCCGGACGCCGAGGATCGGGTCCTCGCCGCCGGTCTGGTACCGCTCGGTCGTGACCCCGAGCTCCTTCCAGTACTGTTCCACTGCCTCGACGTCCGCCTTTGGATCAGCGCTGGCAGCGCGGACCTTGGCGTAGACGTACTGGACGCCGCCGGTCCCGAGGCCGAGTCCGCACTTCCCCAGCCCTGGACCGTCGTTGGGTTCCCAACCGTCACCGACCACGCCGGTCGAACCCTCGACGAACGTAACAATGGACTGCTTTGCCCGCTCCGGGGTCTTCCCGAGCCCGGAGCTACAGCCGGTGAGGACGGCGACGGCGAGCAGTACGGCTCCTGCCGACCGGAGGACGGAGACGGCCTTCCCCCGAGTGGGCTTCATGCGGAAACTCCTTCCGGACCACTGCGCTCGAGCGACCTCTCCACGATGATGTCCTAGAACGCTCGGGCTCGCCGCGCGGCCACTGACACAAGCGGATCAGGCCGGCGGCGTTGACTACACGCATGATCACCAAGAGCAAGATCCACGAGGTCGAGAACGCGACCGTCAGGGACCGCGACGGCGCATCGGTCGGCAAGGTCGCGCAGGTGTTCCCCTCCGACGAGGACGGCAGCGCTGCATTCGTCAGCGTCGCGACCGGACTCCTCGGGAGTCACTCCGCGCTCGTCCCGGTCGAGGACGCTACCTTCGACGGGACGGACCTGCACGTCGGGTACACGAAGAGCGCGATCAAGGATGCGCCCTCCCCCGGCACCGGGAACACCTTGTCCGTCACCGAGGCGAACGCCGTCCGCAAGCACTTCGCGCTGTCGCCCGCAGGTAAGGCGACCGGAGACATGGGCGACCCGCACGAGAACCTCGACCAGGCCGGCACCGGCCCGGCTGGCGCAGACGACACCGAGGGCGCGGGAACGACGCCACCTGCGTGAGCGCTCCTGGAGCCCGCGCCGTCGCGCCCGCTGGATGCGTGCCTCCATACCCGGACTGGAGGCGCGGCAGCGGCCAGCCCCGCCGGTCCCGTCGCCGCGGCACCACCCCGGTGCGTGACGACGCTCAGCTCCAGGGACCATCCGCGGTCCCGAGGTGCTCTTCGCCGAGCGGAGTGATCGGCAGGGCAGCAAGGCTCGCGATCCCCACCTGCAGGAGGGCCGCTCGTGAGGTCCCGACGCGTCCGATCGCCACCATCCCCTCGATGACCGCACAGAAGTAGGTGCCGAGCGCCTCGGCGTCGGCCTCGGCCTCGACCTCGCCTGCCGTCTGCGCGTCGATGATGCAGGCCGTGTAGCCCGCGCGGATGGTGTCGAAGGCTTCGGAGACGGTCGCGGCGACCTCCGCGTCACGGGCCGACAGCTCCACCGCCGCGCGGAGCAGCAGCGAGGGCGCCCCCTGCGCTGCACCGTGCTCGACTGCAACGGACACCAGCTGCGTCCGGATCCGCGCGATCGGGTGCTCGGAATTCCGCATGAGGGACTGGACGACCTCGACGGCCTCGGCGGTGTCGCTGAGGAACGCGCGCATGAAGAGTTCCTTCTTGCCGCCGAACGTGTTGTAGAGGCTCTGCCGACCGAGGCCGGTCGCCGCGAGCAGGTCGTCGAGGGACGTGCCGTCGAACCCGGACTCCGCGAAGGTGCGTCGGGCGCGCTCGACGACGTCGGCCTCGTCGAATTTGCGCGGTCGGGGCACGTGGACTCCTCGGATCTCATTGTTGACTGATCAGTCAAGCACGGAGTACCGTTCTGGACCAAGCAGTCAACAACAGTTCAGGAGGACATCATGGTCGGAGCACTGCAGGGCAAGACCGCACTCGTCACGGGCGGGACGTCGGGCATCGGACTCTCGGTCGTACGCCGCTTCGTCGACGAGGGGGCACACGTCTTCGTCACCGGGCGACGGCAGGCGGCGCTCGACGCCGTGCGCGACGAGTTCGGCGACGCGGTCACGCCGATCCGCGCCGACGCCGCCGTGCCGGCGGACATCGCAACCGTCTTCGCCGCGGTCGCCGAGCGCGGTCGCGGGCTGGACGCCGTCCTTGCGAACGCCGGCGGCGGGGAGTTCAAGGCCCTCGACGCCGTCACCCCGGAGGACTTCGAGGGAACGTTCGGCACCAACGTCCGCGGAACCACCCTCACCGTGCAGGGCGCGCTGCCGTTCCTGCGCGAAGGTTCCGCCGTCGTCGTCACCGGGTCGACGGCAGCGTCCGGCACCGAGCCGTCGTTCGGCCTGTACGGGGCGTCGAAGGCCGCGATCGCTGCCCTCACCCGCACGTGGGCGGCGGAGCTCGCACCGCGCGGTGTCCGGATCAACACCGTCGTCCCCGGCCCCACCGAGACTCCGGGTCTCGCAAGCCTCGCTCCGGGCAACCCGGACGCGCTCCTCGAGCAGATGGCGAGCGGACTGCCGTTCGGCCGCCTCCTGCGCCCGGAGGAGGTCGCCGCCACGGTGCTCTTCCTCGTGTCCGACGAGAGCTCGGGCATGACGGGAAGCGAGCTCCTCGTCGACGGCGGCAGCAGCATCGCCTGACCCGGCCGGCCTGTCCGATCTCGCGCTCCCGCCCTGCCACGCGCGGCTCACTCCGCGGCGGCAGCGCAGGATGGCGCGGTGACCATCCCCACCCGTGAGCGGATCCCGGGGCTGGTCCGGCAGTGGTGGCGCAGAGCCCGTCGAGGAGTTACAGAGACGACGTCGCTCACAGCAGCAGTGAGGCAACCCGTGGCCGGGCCAGAGATGTCGAGGCCACGAGCGGCGCCGACCGGGTAGCCGGGTCGACGCCTCCAGGAGCGACATGCTCCGTGCGGGATCGACGCGCCGTCATCGTCGAGCACGAGCTCGACCGCCCGTCTGGGCGCGGACAACGAAGCGCCCCGCCAGCCGAAGCCAGCGGGGCGCCCCAAGAGTCAGACCAGGATCAGAAGTCCCAGTCCTCGTCCTCGGTCTTCTCCGCCTTGCCGATGACGTACGACGACCCCGACCCCGAGAAGAAGTCGTGGTTCTCGTCCGCGTTCGGCGACAGCGCCGACAGGATCGCCGGGTTCACGTCCGTCGTCTCCTTCGGGAACATCGGCTCGTAGCCCAGGTTCATCAGCGCCTTGTTCGCGTTGTAGTGCAGGAACTTCTTGACGTCCTCGGTCAGCCCGACACCGTCGTAGAGGTCCTGCGTGTACTGCACCTCGTTCTCGTACAGCTCGAACAGCAGGTTGAACGTGTAGTCCTTGATCTCCTGCTTGCGCTCCTCGGAAGCGCCCTCGAGGCCCTTCTGGAACTTGTACCCGATGTAGTACCCGTGGACGGCTTCGTCGCGGATGATCAGGCGGATCAGGTCAGCGGTGTTGGTGAGCTTCGCGCGCGAAGACCAGTACATCGGCAGGTAGAAGCCGGAGTAGAACAGGAACGACTCGAGCAGCGTCGAGGCGACCTTGCGCTTCAGGGGGTCGTCACCGGTGTAGTAGTCGAGGACGATCTGGGCCTTCTTCTGCAGGTTCACGTTCTCGGTGGACCAGCGGAAGGCGTCGTCGATCTCGGGCGTTGAGGCCAGCGTCGAGAAGATCGACGAGTAGCTCTTCGCGTGCACCGACTCCATGAACGCGATGTTCGTGTAGACAGCCTCTTCGTGCGGGGTGATAGCGTCGGGGATCAGGCTGATCGCGCCGACGGTGCCCTGGATCGTGTCGAGCAGCGTCAGGCCGGTGAAGACCCGCATGGTGAGCTGCTGCTCCTCCGGGGTGAGCGTGTTCCACGACTGCACGTCGTTCGACAGCGGCACCTTCTCGGGCAGCCAGAAGTTGTTGACCAGCCGGTTCCAGACCTCGACGTCCTTGTCGTCCTGAATGCGGTTCCAGTTGATGGCACTGACCGAGCTGATCAGCGGGATGGACTTGCCCGTGGCGTGGACCGGGTCGGTGAGGGTCATGGGATTGTCTTCCGGATTCGAGATGGTGATCTGATGACGGACTGGAGGCGCGGTGCGGGCTGGCACCGCGCCTCCAGGATGTGGGCAGTCGCGTCAGCGACCAGCCGCTACAGCATGCAGCTGACGCAGCCCTCGACCTCGGTGCCTTCGAGGGCGAGCTGGCGCAGACGGATGTAGTAGATCGTCTTGATGCCCTTGCGCCATGCGTAGATCTGCGCCTTGTTGATGTCACGCGTGGTGGCGGTGTCCTTGAAGAACAGCGTCAGGGACAGGCCCTGGTCCACGTGCTGCGTCGCCGCGGCGTACGTGTCGATGATCTTCTCGGCACCGATCTCGTACGCGTCCTGGTAGTAGTCCAGGTTGTCGTTCGTCATGAACGGCGCCGGGTAGTAGACGCGGCCGAGCTTGCCTTCCTTGCGGATCTCGATCTTCGACGCGATCGGGTGGATCGACGACGTCGAGTGGTTGATGTACGAGATCGAACCGGTCGGCGGGACGGCCTGCAGGTTCTGGTTGTAGATGCCGTGCTCCTGGACGGACGCCTTCAGCGCCTTCCAGTCGTCCTGCGTCGGGATCGTGATGTTCGCGTTGTCGAAGAGCGAGGCAACACGAGCGGTCGCGGGGGTCCACGTCTGGTCGGTGTACTTGTCGAAGAACTCACCCGACGCGTACTTCGAGTCGCGGAAGCCGTCGAAGGTCTCGCCGGTCTCGATCGCGATCTTGTTCGACGCACGAAGGGCGTGGAACAGCACCGTGTAGAAGTAGATGTTCGTGAAGTCGATGCCCTCTTCGGAGCCGTAGTAGACGCGCTCACGAGCGAGGTAGCCGTGCAGGTTCATCTGGCCGAGGCCGATGGCGTGCGACTTGTCGTTGCCGTCCTCGACGGAACGCACCGAGGTGATGTGCGACATCTGCGAGACCGAGGTCAGGCCGCGGATGGCGGTCTCGATGGTCTTGCCGAAGTCGGGCGAGTCCATCGTCAGCGCGATGTTCAGCGAGCCGAGGTTGCAGGAGATGTCCTTGCCGATCTCCTTGTAGGACAGGTCCTCGTTGAAGGTCGTCGGGGTGTTGACCTGCAGGATCTCCGAGCACAGGTTGGACATGTTGATCCGACCCTTGATCGGGTTGGCCTTGTTCACCGTGTCCTCGAACACGATGTACGGGTAGCCCGACTCGAACTGGATCTCGGCGATGGTCGTGAAGAAGTCACGCGCCTTGATCTTCGTCTTCTTGATGCGCGAGTCGTCGACCATCGCGCGGTAGTTCTCGGAGATCGGGACGTCGCCGAAGGGGACGCCGTAGACCTTCTCGACGTCGTACGGCGAGAACAGGTACATGTCCTCGTTGTTCTTCGCGAGTTCGAACGTGATGTCCGGCACGACGACGCCGAGGGACAGCGTCTTGATGCGGATCTTCTCGTCGGCGTTCTCGCGCTTGGTGTCGAGGAACTTCATGATGTCCGGGTGGTGGGCGCTGAGGTAGACCGCGCCGGCACCCTGACGCGCACCGAGCTGGTTCGCGTAGGAGAAGGAGTCTTCCAGCAGCTTCATCACGGGGATGATGCCCGAGGACTGGTTCTCGATCTGCTTGATCGGGGCGCCGGCCTCGCGGATGTTGGAGAGGAGCAGGGCCACGCCGCCGCCGCGCTTCGAGAGCTGCAGCGAGGAGTTGATGCCGCGCGAGATCGACTCCATGTTGTCCTCGATGCGGAGCAGGAAGCAGGAGACGAGCTCGCCGCGCTGTGCCTTCGCCGTGTTGAGGAACGTGGGGGTCGCGGGCTGGAAGCGGCCGGCGACGATCTCTTCGACCAGGTCGATCGCGAGCTGCTCGTTGCCCTGGGCCAGGCCGAGGGCGGTCATGACGACGCGGTCCTCGAAGCGCTCCAGGTACCGCTTGCCGTCGAACGTCTTGAGCGTGTAGCTCGTGTAGTACTTGAACGCGCCGAGGAACGTCTGGAACCGGAACTTCTTCGAGTACGCCAGGTCGTTGAGTCGCTGGATGAAGTCCAGCGAGTACATGTCGATCGTGGCTTTTTCGTAGTACTCGTTCTCGACCAGGTAGTCGAGCCGCTCCTTCAGGTTGTGGAAGAAGACGGTGTTCTGGTTGACGTGCTGCAGGAAGAACTGCTTGGCGGCCTCACGATCCTTGTCGAACTGGATGTTCCCGTCCGCGTCGTAGAGGTTGAGCATCGCGTTGAGGGAGTGGTAGTCCATCCCCGTCTGCGGCGACGTCAGATCGACGTCTGCAACTGCTGCGTCCAAAATGCATCCAATCCTGAGTTGACCGCCGACACGTCGTCAGGGGTCCCGAAGAGTTCAAACCTGTACAGAAGGGGGACGTTGCACTTCCGCGCGATGACGTCCCCTGCGAGGCCGTACGCCTCGCCGAAGTTCGTGTTGCCACCCACCACCACGCCGCGGATGAGCGACCGGTTGTGGGCGTCGTTGAGGAACCTGATGACCTGCTTGGGGACTGCCCCGTCGCCGTTGCCGCCACCGTAGGTGGGCAGGACCAGGACGTAGGGCTCGTCGACGTGCAGGAACGGTTCGCTCGGGTAGAGCGGGATCCGGTCCGCGTCGCGGCCGAGCTTCTCGACGAAGCGCGCGGTGTACCCGGACACGCTCGAGAAGTAGACCAATCGGCTCATGGTGCGCTCCTCGTGGAAAGGTGCGGACAGGCGGACCGGACGGGCCAGGAGAGGCGAGTCGCTCCTCCCGAGATGCCCTGCCTGCGGGCGATCGCCGGGCCTCCTGAACGGGACCGGGGTGACCGTCCGCAGGACGGGAGACGACTACGCCAGTTCGGCGCTGAGGGTCGCGATCTTGTCGGGGCGGAAGCCCGACCAGTGGTCGTCGTCCGTGACGACGACGGGGGCCTGCATGTAGCCCAGGCTCTTGACGTGCTCGAGCGCTGCTTCGTCCGTGGAGACGTCGTGCACTTCGTACTCGATGCCCTTGTTGTCGAGGGCCCGGTACGTCGCGGTGCACTGGACGCAGGACGGCTTGGTGTAGACGGTGACGGCCATGTTCTCCCCTGGTTCCTACTGGTTTCTGCTGTGCTGTGGAGGTGGTGCTGATGTCTGTCCGCAGTCGTGTCCGGGAGGGGCCGCTGCGATGCCTCCACACTACATCTAGTGGCTAGCCGCAGCACCGACCACAAGAGGAAGTGTTACAGCCATGTAGTTCTCCACAACGTCCTCCACAGTCTGTGGATTCCCGGGAGGCCCGAGTTTCCGCCAGTCTGCGGCCGACCACCGACACTTCCCCACACCGGTGGACAGTCCCGATCCACAGATGTGGAATCAACGCGTCGGCGTGTCGCGAACCGCCCCTCCCCAGGACGGGGGACACCCCCGTCCGGCCGGTCCGTACACTCGTCTCGTGAGTACGTACGGGCCCCTCCTGAAGACCCCTGGCGTGGGTCGTGTCATCGCCGCACAGCTCACCGCGCGGTTCCCGTTCGGCATGCTGTCGCTGGCCTACCTGTTGCACGTCGAGCACGTGTTCGACTCCTACGGCGCGGCCGGCCTGGTGCTCGCGACGACGAGCATCGGGCAGGCACTGGCCGGCCCCCTGACGAGCCGGTGGATGGGCAGCTGGGGCATGCGCCCCGTCCTCATCCTGACGAGCATCGTCGCGCTGATCAGCATGGTGGTCATCGCGTTCGTGGTCATGCCGCTCTGGGGCTACGTGGTGGTCGGGTTCCTCGGCGGCCTGGCGGTCCCGCCCGTGCAGCCGGCGGTGCGCACCATCTACCCGAAGATGGTGACGTCGGCGCAGCTCACACCCCTCTTCTCCCTCGACGCCAGCGCGCAGGAGCTCATCTGGGTCGCCGGCCCCGTCATCACCACCTTCGTCGCCACCCAGGTCGGCACGGTCGAGGCGATCGTCGTCGCGATGGTCTTCCTGGTCGTCGGCGGCGCGTGGTTCATCGCCTCCCCCGAGCTCGGCCGCGTCCGCATCCCCCGTTCGAAGCGCGCCTTCGGTGTCGTGCTGAAGCGCCCCGCGGTCGTCGTCGCCACCCTGACCGGTCTGCTGCTCATCGGGGCGTGCGCCGCGGTCGAGGCGAGCGTCACCAGCGTCTTCGGTGAGGGCAGCCCGAACGCCGGCATCGTCCTCGCGGTGTTCGCGGTCGGTTCGCTCGTCGGCGGCCTGGCGTTCGGCCACCGCCCCATCTCCCGCAACACCCTGTGGACGCGCATGGCCGTCGTCTTCGTCGGCCTCACACTGGCCCTCGGCGGCACGGGTTTCTGGTGGCTCTGCCTCGCCCTGGTCATCGCGGGTGTGGGCATCGCGCCGGCCCTCGCGGTGATGTTCGGTTCGGTCTCCGCCACCGTCAAGTTCTCCGACACGGCCGAGGCCTACGGCTGGATGGGCACCGGCCAGCTGATCGGTGCCGCCGGCGGTTCGGCGATCGCCGGCTTCCTGATCGACGGCAGCGGCCCCGTCGGCGGCTTCACCGTCGGCGCCGTGATGGCCGGCCTGGGCGTGCTGCTCCCCCTGGCGATGCGCAGCTGGCTGCCCGACCTGCGCGGCCGTGACGCCAGCCCCCTCCCCGACACCGAGCCGGTGCACCTGCCGACCTGAGCGGCGGGCGGCGGCGGGTGTCGGTGGGCGCGCGGCGGCGGGCGGTTTCGGGCGTACCTGGTCGAATCGGGCGTACCTGGTCGGAAGTTCTGACCAGGTACGCCCGATTCCACTCGCCATCGCGGCCGCTATGGGAAGGAACGTGCGTCCGGCGTACGGGTCGCGTTCTCCACAGATGGCCTGGAGGCCCGGCGCGCGCCCGCCAGGCACCGGCAGGATGGGTGCATGGTCACCTCAGTTCCCCTGCGCGACGGCCGCTCGATCCCCGCGATCGGCTTCGGCGTCTACAAGGTCGACGACACCCAGGCAGAGACGGCGGTCGGCCTCGCGCTGGACGCCGGCTACCGGCACGTCGACACAGCCGAGATGTACGGCAACGAGACCGGCGTCGGCAAGGCGATCCGGGCCTCCGGGCTGGACCGTGACGACGTCTTCGTGACGACCAAGGTGTGGAACGACCACCAGGGGCGCGACGCGACCCTGCGGGCATTCGACGGCAGCCTCGAGCGGCTGGGGCTCGACGCCGTCGACCTCTACCTGATCCACTGGCCGGCCGCCGCGAACGACCGCTACGTCGAGACCTGGCGCGCTCTGGTGGAACTGCGTGAGTCAGGGCGGGCGCGGAGCATCGGTGTCTCGAACTTCCAGGTGCCGCACCTGCAGCGGCTCATCGACGAGACCGGCGAGGTACCGGCGCTGAACCAGGTCGAACGGCACCCGTGGCTGCCGCAGCGCGAACTCATCGCGTTCCACGGGCAGCACGACATCGTGACCGGGGCGTGGTCGCCGCTCGGTCGTGGGCGCCTGATCGACGAGCCGGTGCTGACCGACATCGCGGACGCGCACGGCGTGAGCGTGGCGCAGGTGCTCGTGCGGTGGAACGTGCAGCAGAACGTGGTGGTGCTGCCGAAGTCGGTCACGCCGTCGCGGATCCGGTCGAACCTCGACATCGACGGCTTCGAGCTGACCGACGACGAGCTCGCCGCGATCGCGACGCTCGAGTCCGGGCAGCGGACGGGCTCCCACCCGGACTCGGTGTCATAGCCGGGCGGGGTACGCACTGTTCAGCCACAGCGAGTGACGGGCCGTACTGTCGAGGGGTGATCGATCCTCAACAGACCGCCCGTGAACACCTGCGCCCCGACGAGCACCTGTACTGGGCCGGCACGAGCGATCCGGCCAGGCTCCTCTCGGGCCGCGACGGCTTCCTCATCCCGTTCTCGCTGCTCTGGTGCGGATTCGTGGCGTTCTGGACCGTCTCGGCCGTGACCAGCGGGGCGCCGCCCTTCTTCTTGGTCGTCGGGTCGCTGCTCACACTGATGGGCCTGCACCTGCTCGTCGGACGGTTCCTCGTGAAGCGGTACCGCAAGCGGACGACCGTCTACGCCGTGACCGATCGCCGGGCCCTCGTGATCACCCCTCGCGGCACGCGGGAGGTCCCGATCGGCCGCACTGACCGCACCGTGAGCTGGACCGGTGACCGACGGCACTGCAACGTCGAGTGGGACGCGACGGGAGGTGGACCGGGATCGATGCTCTTCGGGTGGGGAACGAACGCGAAGGTCTACGCGAACACCGGTCTCGACGGCTTCTTCGGGCCACAGCCGATGGCGTTCTGGGACGTCACCGATGGCGAGGCTCTCGTGCGCGAACTCGACCGGGTGTCGAGCTAGCCCTGGCGGTCCTCCTCGGACTGCCACGGCAGGTGCAGGTCTCCCGGTTCGGGCTCGACGTCGCCGGCATCGTCCGCGCCGCCCGTCCCGGGAGCCGCGATGACCTTGGACGGGTCGATGCCGTCCGCACGCAGGTCGGCGTCGTCGCGCTGCTTCGTCTGGGACGCGTCCATCTCGCGCTCACTCGACGGGCTGTACGACGTGTCCGCTGCTCGCTGCTCGCGTGCGCTGACCCCGTCGACGTCGTCGCTGTGCGCGGCGTCGCGGAGCGCGTCGTTGCGTGCGCGGTCGTCGGACGGCTCGGGGCCGGGGGCGTTCGGGATGCTGTCGCTCATGGTGTTTCCTCCTGCAGCGGACGGTAGTCCTCGGCCCCGTGTAACGAGTCTGGCTCGGTCCGCTCCCCGCACTCGATGATGTCCCTGGCCCCGCTACGCTGCCGACGAGGGGGAACGATGGGACGAACACGGACCGCGACGACCGCGGTGATCGGCTCGGCACTGGTGGGGCTGCTGCTCGCCGGGTGCACGGCGTTCGGCGGCGACGACACCATCCCGACGCCGACGCGACAGGCGGCCGAGCGCACGGCGGAACCCGAGCCGGACCCGACGCGCGACACCGATCCGGTCGAGACCGAGCCCGAGCAGGCGCTGCCCACCGGCACCGTGGCGGCGGAGACCGACGTGGTCTCGCCGAGCGGTGAGACCAGCATCCACGTCCGGGTCGTCGCGAACGACCGCGGTACCTTCGACGCCCAGCTCTCCGGGTACCGGACGACCAATCCGCAGCCGATGCGTCTGGAGTTCCGGCACCGGCATGCGAAGCCGCTCGACGGTGCGGACGGCGAGGTGCGCGAGACAGTCGAGTGGGACGCCGCGGTTGCTCCTCCGACCTCGTTCACGATGGGTCAGGCGGGTCCACGCCCCGACTACCTGCGCAGTGTCGTCCTCGTGCCGGCGACGGTGGCCGAGGAGGACTCGTCCAAGCGCCCGTGGGCGGGGTCGGTGCTCGCCGCCGCTGACCTCTCGTGGAAGATCCCGAACCCCTACCCCGACCTCCGGGTCGCCGTCGGCAAGGACCGACCGGGCGCCTACGGCATCGTCACCGACGTCGACGGCCGACCGGCGAACTACCTGGTTGCCCACGGTGACGAGCTCTCGACGGTCGCGGAGCGGTTCGGCATCACGCCGGCGCAGGTGCAGTGGATGAACCCCTACATGGAGCAACGCGACGACGACTGGCTGCTCGAGGGCAGCACGCTCAACATCGACCCCGCTCGGCGTTGAGACGAGGGGCCGGGTCAGTCCGTTACGGTTGACCAGCACTCGGCACCACCAGGAGGTCCCATCGTGACGATCGTCGCCGCCGCAGACGGCTCAGCCCTCGGCAACCCCGGCCCCGCTGGCTGGGCCTGGTACGTCGACGACGACCGGTGGGCGGCCGGCGGCTGGCCCCGCGCGACGAACAACATCGGTGAACTCACCGCCGTCCTGCAGCTGCTCCGCGCCACGAAGGACACCGGCGAGCCGCTGCACATCCTGTGCGACAGCCAGTACGCCATCAAGGCCTGCACCGAGTGGCTCGCCGGCTGGAAGCGCAAGGGCTGGCGGAAGGCCGACGGCAAGCCGGTGCTCAACGTCGAGATCATCAAGGAACTCGACGCGGAACTGCAGGGCCGCAAGGTCACGTTCGAGTGGGTCCGCGGCCACGTCGGTCACGAGATGAACGAGGCCGCCGACGTGCGTGCCCGCGGCGCCGCCACCGCGTTCCAGAACGGCACCGACGTGCCGCACGGTCCCGGCTGGCCCGGCGCCGAGGTTCCCGAGCCGTCCGCGCTGCCCGACGCGACCCCGCCCGCGACCCTCTTCTGACGGCGGAGCGGCAAGCAGCGACTTCGGCGGAATCGAAACCGCCAGACGAACCTCCACTCGAACCGGAAGCAGATCTGATGCCCGACAGCACCGCCCCCTTCGACGGAGAGGTGGAACGGGCTCAGTCGCATGCCGTCGAGCGGATCATCGCTCGCGCATCGGCTCTAGGGGCAGACGAATTCCACCCGGCTGACGGGAAGACCGAGCTGGGCGGTCAGTAAGTCCTGTCCCCGCGGGTCAGTAGGTCCCGTCGCGCCGATCTTGGCGGGTGATCTGCTCCCCCGACGCCGGGTCGACGCCCGAGCGCGTGGTGGTCGTGGTGCGGCGACCGCCGAAGGCCACGGCGAGGCTGATGATGAGCAGCACGACACCGGCTGCCATCAGGATGTAGCCGATCAGGCGGAGGTCGATACCGGCGAGCTGGATGTTCAGCGCGAAGGCGACGATCGCGCCGATGACGATCAGGGCGATGCTGGATCCGATGCGCATGACGCAGTCCTCTCGGGTGGGGGTGGTGCCGGAGACGGTACACGTCCGACAACCCCAGCGCCGATCAGTCGACGTCGACTTCAGCCCACCCGTCGAACCGCCCGATCTCGGTGACCCGCACGACGGCCTCGCCGACCTCGTCCGAGGCGTCCAGGTCGATCGTCGCCGAGAACCCGAAGTCCTTGTCGCCCTCGGGGTCGGCGAAGATCTGCCGCGCCTTCCAGACCCGGGGTGATGCGGTGGCACCGCTCTCGTCGAGCACCAGGTACTGCATCGAACGCGCATCGGCGTCGGTGCCGATGCTGTCGTGTTCCTCGTAGTACTCCTCGAGCACGTTGTCCCACGCGGCCCGGTCGAAGCCCGCGGTCGCGTCGAGTTCCCCGAGCCCGTCGATGTCGTCGGCCGCGGCGAGCAGCACCCGCTGGAACAGGGCGTTGCGCACGAGCACCCGGAACGCCCGCGGGTTGCCGGTGAGCCGTGCGGGCTGCGGCGGCGCGATCTCCTCGTGCTCCTCGGACGCCAGCAGGACGTCGCCGTTGAGCAGCGCCTCCCACTCGTCGACGAGCGAGGAGTCGGTCTGCCGCACGACCTCGCCCAGCCACTCGATCAGGTCGTCGAGCTCCTGGGTCCGCTGTTCCTCGGCGATCGTCTGTCGCATGGTCCGGTACGCGTCGGACAGGTAGCGGAGCACGAGCCCCTCGGAGCGGGTGAGCTGGTAGAAGCGCACGAAGTCGCCGAAGGTCATCGCCCGCTCGTACATGTCGCGGACGACGGACTTCGGGGACAGCTGGAAGTCGAGCACCCACGGCTGTTCGGCGGCGTAGGCCTCGTACGCCGCCTCCAACAGCTCGGACAGCGGGCGAGGCCAGGTGACCTCCTCGAGCAGCTCCATCCGCTCCTCGTACTCGATCCCCTCCTGCTTCATCCGGGCGACGGCCTCGCCGCGCTCCTTGAACTGCTGCTGCGACAGGATCGCCCGCGGGTCGTCGAGCGTGGCCTCGACAACCGAGACCATGTCCAGTGCATAAGTGGGAGAAGAAGGGTCGAGCAACTCGAACGCGGCGAGCGCGAACGGTGACAGCGGCTGGTTGAGCGCGAAGTTCGGCGCGATGTCGACGGTCAAGCGGTAGGCACCGTCGACCTTCTCGATCACCCGCGCGTTGATGAGGGTCCGGGCGATGACGAGTGCCCGTCGAGCCATGGCGAGCTGCCGGGAGCGCGGTTCGTGGTTGTCGTAGACCAGCGACCGGACCTCCGCGAAGGCGTCCCCGCCGCGGGCAACGACGGACAGCACCATCGCGTGCGTGATCCGCATGCGCGAGACCATCGGCTCCGGCTCGGCCGCGATCAGCCGCTCGAACGACGCCTGCCCCCAGGACACGAAGCCCTCGGGCGCCTTCTTCCGCTTGATCTTGTTCTTCTTCTTCGGGTCGTCGCCGGCCTTGGCGACGGCGCGGGCGTTCTCGATGTCGTGCTCGGGTGCCTCGGCGACGACGTCGCCCTCGGTGTCGTACCCGGCACGTCCGGCACGGCCGGCGATCTGGTGGAACTCCCGCGCGGACAGCTGGCGCATCTTCGTGCCGTCGAACTTCGTCAGCCCGGTGAACAGCACCGACCGGATCGGCACGTTGATCCCGACGCCCAGGGTGTCGGTGCCGCAGATGACGGGCAGCAGGCCGCGCTGGGCGAGCTGCTCGACGAGTCGTCGGTACTTCGGGAGCATGCCGGCGTGGTGCACGCCGATGCCGGCCCGGATCAGGCGCGACAGGGTCTGTCCGAACCCGGCGCTGAAGCGGAAGCCGGCGATGGCGTCCGCGATCTGGTCACGGCGTTCGCGCGAGGCGACCTTCGCCGACATCAGCGACTGCGCCCGCTCGAGTGCGGCGGCCTGGGCGAAGTGCACGATGTAGATCGGCGCCTTGCCCTCCTCGAGGAGCCGCTCCACCGTCTCCTGCACGGGCGTCATCACGTACTGGTACTCGAGCGGCACGGGTCGCGAGACACCGGTCACGCGTGCGGTGGGCCGACCGGTCCGGCGGGACAGGTCGTCGGCGATGGTGGTGACGTCACCGAGGGTCGCCGACATGAGCAGGAACTGCGCACGCTCGAGCACGAGCAGCGGCACCTGCCACGCCCAGCCGCGGTCGGGGTCGCCGTAGAAGTGGAACTCGTCCATCACGACGACGTCGACGTCTGCGTCCGGCCCCTGTCGCAGCGCCAGGTTCGCCAGGATCTCGGCGGTGCAGCAGACGATCGGGGCGTCCGCGTTGACGCTCGAGTCGCCGGTGACCATACCGACGTTCTGTGCGCCGAACAGCTCGACGAGCTGGAAGAACTTCTCGGACACCAGCGCCTTGATCGGTGCCGTGTAGTAGCTCCGCTTGCCCTCGGCGAGCGCGGCGAAGTGCGCGCCGGCCGCGACGAGCGACTTCCCGGTGCCGGTCGGCGTGCTCAGCACGACGTTCGCGCCGGAGACGAGCTCGATGACCGCTTCGTCCTGCGCCGGGTACAGCGGTCGGCCGCCCGCCGCGGCCCAGGCCGCGAAGGCCTCGTAGACCTCGTCGGGGTCGACGACGCCGTCCACCGCCGCCGGGATCGCGGCGACGAGCGGGGGCACGGTGGTGACGTCGGTCATGCGCCCATCCTCCCAGGTGCGGCCATGACGGACTGGAGGCGCGGTGCCAGCCCGCCACGGGCCTCCCGTCCGCCCCGTCGCCGACTCAGGCGCATTTCGATACGTGCGCATAGACTCGCGACATGCGCGAACTCGGTTTCCTCTCCTTCGTCCCGAACCACGGCGGCACCGGCGGCGCCGCCGACGCCCTGGAGGACGGCCTGCGCCTGTTCGAGACCGCCGAGTCGCTCGGCTACGGGACGGGCTGGGTGCGCGGACGGCACTTCGAGCCGTACCTGACGAGCCCGATGACCTTCTTCGCGGCCGCCGCGCAGCGCACCAGCACCATCGCGTTCGGCACCGCCGTGCTCGGTATGCGCTACGAGGACCCGGTGCGCCTGGCCGAGGACGCCAGCACGGTCGACCTGCTCAGCGGTGGCCGGGTGCAGCTCGGCATCAGCACGGGCATCGCCGGGTACGGCCCGATCCTCGACCCGGTGTTCGGCACGGTCGACCGCAGCTTCCGCGACGAGGCCGAGGCCCGCGCCGCACGGCTGCTCGAGGTCCTGCAGGGCGAGCGCCTCGGCAGCGCCGGCAAGGGCTACGAGAGCATCCCCGCCGGGGCCGACCTGACCCTGCAGCCGCTCAGCCCGGGCCTGCGCGATCGCGTGTGGTGGGGCGGCGGCAGCATGGGCACGGCGGTCCGCACGGCCGAGAAGGGCCTCCTGCTGCACTGCTCGACCCTGAACACCGAGGACACCGGCGCCCCGTTCGCCCAGGCGCAGGCCGACCAGATCGCCGCCTACCGCGAGCGGTTCGCCGAGTTGCACCCGCAGCGCGAGTCCAAGGTCGCCGTGGGCCGGATCGTGGTACCGCTCCTCGACGACCACGACCGCGAGGTGCACGAGGAGTTCCTGACCGGGTACGCCTCCGGGATGGACGACGAGGGTCGACCGCTCTCGGGCACCCCGCCGTTCCGGTTCAGCAAGGTCGTGTCCGGCGAACCGGCGGCCATCGTCGACAGCCTGCTCGCCGACCCGGCGGTCACCGCCACCGACGAACTGGTCATCACCCTGCCGGCGAACGGCGACCGTGCGGCGCACGAGCGGATCCTACGCATCGTGGCCGAGGAGATCGCCCCGGCGCTGCGGGCCTGAGAACCGGTGCCACGGGCCCGACCACCTGCGGTCCCGCCGCCGCACCACCACCGAGAGTCAAGGGCATCCGGCAGGGCTCTGATCGAGTTGGTGAGGCCCGAGAGCCCGGCCGGATGACCATCTCGTCCCTGATCCGCACGAGATGGTGCACCCATCGTTCCACCTACCGAGCGGTTTGTCACACAGATCTGCGCACCTGGGACGAATGAAGTTGACCAAGTGTCACTCGTTTTTCCGAATCGGGACGAAGTGCGGCAACCGGTTCACCGGTGCGCATCGGGGCCGGAACGACGAATGCGTCCCCGCGCGGACGCGGGGACGCATTCTGGGACGCACCGGGGAGGCCAGGGCAACAACGGCCGGATCAGGAGACCGAGTCGCTCACCCAGCGACCCCGTAGTCGGTGCGTGCGCGGACGGTAACCAGCCGACTCGCGCACATAGATGTTACTGAATGGAGTTGGGAGCTGCGCGGAAACCGGACGACTTCGTCACTCCAGTTCGAGGGACGCGGTTCCGGCGTCGTCGACGACGGAGGCGCCGACGTGCAGCGTGAAGGTCCCCGACTCGTACTGCCACGAGCCGTCCCAGTGGGCGAAGGCTCGCGCCGGGACCTCGATCGAGACCTCCGTCGAGGCGCCCGCGGCGAGCCGGACCGGGGCGAACCCGACCAACCAGCGCACCGGGCGGTCGACCGCCGACTCCGCACGGGACGCGTAGACCTGCACGACGTGCTTGCCGGCCCGGTCGCCCGTGTTCACGACGGTCGCCGTGACGATGACGGCGTCGCCCTCGCGCACGGTCGGGGTCGCGGAGACGCCCTCGATCGACCACGTGGTGTAGCCCAGGCCGTGCCCGAACGGGTACGCCGGCTCGGTGCCGGCGCGGAGCCAGGCCCGGTAACCGACGTGGACGCCCTCGTCGTAGGCGACCTTCCCGTCCACCGGGGTGACGTCGAGCACCGGGACGTCGGCCATCGCGACCGGCCACGTGGTGGGCAGGCGGCCGCCGGGCTCCTGCGCCCCGGTCAGTACATCGGCCAGGGCGTTGCCGTACTCCTGCCCGCCGAACCAGGTCAGCAGCACCGCGGCGACGTCGTTCCGCCACGGCATCTCGACCGGCGACCCGGCGTTCACGACGACGACCGTGTTCGGGTTCGCCGCGGCGACCGCGCGCACCAGGTCGTCCTGGTGGCCGGGCAGTGCCAGCGAGGACCGGTCGTAGCCCTCGGACTCGACCTTGGAGTTCGTGCCGACCACGACCACGGCGACGTCCGCACCACGGGCGGCGTCCACCGCGGCCTCGATCAGCACAGCGGGGTCGTCGTCCGACGGCTCGGTGCCGAACTGGTACGCCAGCACGCCGCCGAGCGTCTCGTCCTGCACGATGTCGTACTCGATGCGGATCGCGACCTGCTGGCCGGTGGTCACCTCGACCGGCACCGACCGCGCCGGCGGGTTGAGGAACGCGGCACCGAGCTGGTCGCCCTCGAACGGCACGTCCTCGTCGAGCAGCAGTTCGCCGTCGATCCACATGCGTGACCGTCCGGCCGCGCCGATGCCGAACCGCACGGTCCCGGTCGACTCGGCCGTGTAGGTGGTGGTGATGTCGAGCCGGTCGGCCTCACGGGTCGGGGCGTCGCCGCCGAACCAGAACAGTGCCGTCGCGCGGCGGTCCTCGACGAACAGCTCCTCGCCGTCCTTGACGAAGGCGACCCGGGCTCCGGGCTCCCCGGTGCCGGGGTTCGTGATGGTGGACAGCGGGAACTCCGCGATGCCCTCCTGCACGACGGCGCCGATCGCGTAGTCCACGCTCGCGCCGGGGAACGCCGAACGGATGCCGTCCAGCGGTGACACGACCTGCGACGGCACGACCGTGGCCGAGCCACCGCCCTGCGTGCGGGCCTGGTCGGCGTTGTGCCCGATCACCGCGATGCGCGACACGGCGGGGGCGTCGAGCGGCAGGACACCGGTGTTGCGCACCAGGACCGTGCCCTCGGCCTCGGCCTCGCGGACGAACGCGATGCCGTCCTCGACGTGCACGGGCGACGCGGCGACGGGCTCGAAGCCCTCGAGCGCGCCGACGCGTGCGGCCAGGGTCAGGATCCGGCGGACCTTGCGGTCGATCGCCGCCATCGGCACCTCGCCGGACTGGACTGCGGCGAGCAGCGGGCCCTCGCTCCACCACAGGTTCGGCCCGGGCATCGCGACGTCCTGCGACGCCTTCGCCGAGTCCACCGAACGCACCCCGGTCCAGTCGGACACGACGATGCCGTCGAAGCCCCACTCCGAGTTGAGCGGGGTCTCGAGCAGGTCGTTCTCCGACGCCGTCACGCCGTTGATCGCGTTGTACGACGACATGATCGCCCAGGCGTGCGCCTCGGTCACGGCCTTCTCGAACGCCAGCAGGTACAGCTCGCGCAGCGCGCGGTCCGACACCTCGGTCGACGCGGTGAAGCGGTCGGTCTCGTAGTCGTTCGCGATGTAGTGCTTCGGGGTGGCGGCGACACCGTTCTCCTGCACGCCGTCGACGTACGACGCGGCCAGGTCCCCGGTGAGCACCGGATCCTCACTGAACGCCTCGAAGTGCCGGCCGCCGAGCGGGGACCGGTGCAGGTTGATGGTCGGGCCGAGCACGACGTCGACGCCCTTGCGGCGGGCCTCCACCGCGGCGGCGGCGCCGTAGCGCTTCGCGATCGCGCGGTCCCACGAGGCACTCAGCGCCGTCGCCGACGGCAGGTTCAGGGACGGGTCACGCTCGTCCCACACCTCGCCGCGCACGCCCGACGGGCCGTCTGACATCAGGATCCGGCGCAGCCCGATCTTCTCGATGGGCCAGGTGGTCCAGAAGTCACGTCCGGTGAGCAGCTGCACCTTCTCGTCGGTGGTCAGCTGGCCGAGGAGCGCATCGATGCGCTCGGTCAGCGGCGTCGACGGACTGGAGGCGGTGCTCGCGTCGTTCACGGTGGTCACGGTGGTCGGTCCTCTCGTTCAGGGCCGCGGGGCGCCGCCTGGACGGCCGGGGCCTCGTCGCCCACACCCACCATCCACCGGGTTCGCCGCCCGCGCTGGCAGCTCCTGCACCGTACCACCCAAAACCAACCGTTGCTTGGTTTTCTCGGGTCTCCTGCGGGCGGTACAGTCTGGCCATGGCACGACGGGGTTCGTACGCAAAGGGCATCGCGAAGCGCGAGGAGATCCTCACGGTCGCGCTGGACCTCGTGGCGTCGCAGGGCTTCCGGCGGACGAGCATCAAGGACATCGCCGACGCCGTGGAGCTGACCCAGGCCGGCCTGCTGCACTACTTCGACTCCAAGGACGAGCTCTGGGTCGAGATCCTCCGCCGCCGCGACGAACTCGACCTCGCGCACGACTGGCAGGCCGCGGACCCGGCGGCCCTGCTCGCGGCGATCGTGCGGCACAACGCCGAGGTCCCGGGCCTGGTGCAGATGTTCGTCAACCTGTCCGCCGCCGCTGCCACCGACGCCGAGCACCCGGCGCACGAGTACTTCCGCGAGCGCTACGAACGCAGCCGCCGCGACCTGTCCGCCGACTTCCGCACCATGCAGCAGGACGGTCGGTTGCGTACCGACATCGACCCCGACGAACTCACCAGCGTGCTGCTCGCGGTGTCCGACGGCATGCAGATCCAGTGGCTCTTCGACCCCACCCGCGACATGGCCGAGCACGTCGAGCTCGTCGCCCGCCTCGCGATCGCCCAGGTCGCCCCCACCGCCTGACGGGCTCCCCCGCCCCGCCGGAACCAGGTTCCGGTCACAACACCGCGCGATCCCGTGGTGTCGTGTCCGGAACCTGGTTCCCGCAGTGGGGTACGGACAGGGCCTGGTCGCGTCAGGTGCGGCGGGGCAGGATGGTCGGTGCCCGCCAGGGCGTGTTCCGACGACGATGTGGAGTGACGCGATGACGCGTGTAGTGGTGACCGGTGGCAGCGGCAAGCTCGGACGAGCGGTGGTGCGCGACCTCGATGCGCACGGGTACGACGTGGTCCTGCTCGACCGCGTCCCCTCCCCCGACAAGCCCGAGCGTGTCCCGTTCGTGCGGATCGACCTGACCGACCACGGCCAGGTCCTGAACGCCCTGCTCGGCATCGACGACCGGTACGACCACGTCGACGCCGTCGTGCACCTCGCCGCGGTGCCGGCCCCGGGGCAGGTTCCCGACGTGGCCCTCATCACGAACAACGTGACCTCGTCGATCAACGTCTTCCACGCAGCCCGTGCCGCGAAGATCAAGAACGTCGTGTGGGCGTCGAGCGAGACCCTGCTCGGCATCCCGATGGGCGAGCACCACCCGCCCTACCTGCCGGTCGACGAGGAGTTCGCCGTCCGGCCGCAGTCGTCGTACTCCCTCGGCAAGGCGGTGGAAGAGGAGATGGCCCGCCACTTCACGCGCTGGGACCCGGAGCTGAAGATGATCGGCCTGCGCTTCTCGAACGTGATGGACGAGACCGACTACCCGGCGTTCCCGTGGGACGCCACCCCCGAGGCGAAGACGTTCAACCTGTGGTCGTACATCGACTCCCGCGATGGGGCCCAGGCCGTCCGCCGGGCACTCGAGGCCGACCTCACCGGGTTCGAGGCGTTCGTCATCGCGAGCCCCGACACGGTGATGGACACCCCGACCATCGAGCTCGTCGAGCGCTTCGTGCCGGACATCGAGCGCCGTGCGGACATCGACGGCGTCAGCTCGCTGCTGTCGTCGGAGAAGGCCCGCGAACTCCTCGGCTACACGCCCGAGCACAGCTGGCGCGACCACCGCGCCTGATCGTCAGGCAGCGGGGACGAGCAGCCCGTCGAGCACCAGGTCGCGCGCCGCCGGCAGCAGGTCGGCGGCGAGCGCCTGCTCGTCCACGCCGGTGATCTGCGCGAGCGCGCCGATGATCGCCGCGACGGACAGGTCGCCGTCGCAGGCGCCCACGAACGCCGCGAGTGCGGTGTCCGCGTCCACCCGGCGCCCGAGCCCGCCGCCCTGCACCAGGGTCATCACGGTGGGGTCGTCGTTGCCCGGCCAGTAGTACCGCTCCTCGGTGACGTCACCGGCCAGCGACAGGTGGGCGGCGGCGAGCGCTGCATCGTCGTGCGCGGCGAGCCAGGCGGCTGCGTCGAGGACGCGGGCGACCGTCGCGCCGAGGCCCGCGGGGTTGGAGCCGAGCGTCTCGGGGACCCGCTCGAACCGACGGAGGCCGGACGTGCCTCCAGGCAGGGATCGACGCACCACGACGTAGCCGAAGCCGACGCCGGTGACGCGACGGTCCGCGAAGTCGTCGAGCCAGGCGCCCATCAGGGTGTCGAACTCGGCCGTGCCGGGCTTCGTCCCGCCGTCGCGGATCCAGGTCTCCGCGTAGGACGTCGGGTCCTGCCGCTCGCGCTCGATCACCCACACGTCGAGGTCGGTGTCGGCGAACCAGGCGCGCACGCGGTCCAGGCCGTCGACGCCCCAGTGGTACTCCCAGTTGCCGAGGAGCTGAGCGGTGCCGCCGGGCTCCAGGTGGGCGTCGAGGCCGCGGAGCACCGTCTCGACCAGGGCGTCGCCGACCATGCCGCCGTCGCGGTACTCGTACGACGGGACGCCGTCGCGACGGGGTGTGATGACGAAGGGCGGGTTCGAGACGATCCGGTCGAAGCGCTCCCCCGCGACCGGCTCGAACAGTGAGCCGAACCGGAAGTCGATGCCGTCGATGCCGTTCAACTGGGCGTTGAACCGGGCGATGTCGAGGGCACGGCGGGAGATGTCGGTGGCGACCACGTGGTCGGCGAACCGCCGTGCGTGCATGGCCTGGATGCCACAGCCGGTGCCGAGGTCGAGCACCCGCTCGACCGGCACGGGCACCTGCAGGCCGCTCAGCGTGGTGGTGGCGCCGCCGATGCCGAGCACGTGTTCCTCGCTGATCGCGTGCCCGAGGGCGAGCTCGCCGAGGTCGGAGACGATCCACCAGCTGCCGGCGCCGAGGTCGTCGACGAAGGCGTAGGGGCGCAGGTCGACGGTGGGGTGGACGAGCGCGTCGGCGCTGTCGCCGTTGCCGTCGCCTTCGCCTTCGCCTTCGTCTTCGCTGCGCAGCAGGCCCGCGGCGATGACGGCGTCGAGCCCCGCGGTCGGGAACGCCACACCGGCCTCGGCCCGCGTCACCGGCAGGCCGAGCACGAACAGTGTCGCCAGGGTGCCGAGCGGCGTGGCCTCGCGGGCGGCGAGCGCACGGAGCGCGGCGACCCGCGATCCGCGGTGCAGCGATGCGGCAGCCTCGGTACCCCACAGGGAGTCGAGCCGGTCGACGGTGAAGCCGGCGGCCGTCAGGTCCGCGGCGAGCGCCGCGGTGACGGCGGGGTCCGCGACGATCGACGGAAGCGTGTGCACAGCGTCCACGCCGGCGGACGCGCCGGCGCTGCCGGCGGACGCGCCGGCGCTCACGATGCGATCCCCTCGCGCAGCAGGGCCGCGGGGACCTGCCAGTCGAGCACCAGGTCGAGGAGCCCGGGGAAACGCTGCTGCACGTCCTCGACGCGGACGCGGCTGACGCGGGTCAGGCCCTCCAGGTGCTGCTCGAGCAGACCGGCCTCGCGCAGGACCCGGAAGTGGTGGGTCAGCGTGGACTTCGGCCGGTCGATGCCGACCCAGCCGCAGCTGCGCTCGCCCCCGGCCGCGTCGACCAGGTAGCGGTGCAGGATCGCGAGCCGGATCGGATCACTCAGGGCGTCCATCACGACCGGGAGGTCCATCTCGGCCACGGACGGCTGCGGCAGCCGTTCAGGAGCATCGACGTGCGCGGGCATGGACGGGACGCTACCACCGTTCGGCTTGCTGTACGACTTGCGTCGTACTGTTCGAGTGCGGTACGAATGCAGTCGTACTGCACGGAGATGGAAAGGGGTGCGCATGCACCAGTCAGCTCGTTCGGTCGCCGGGTTCTGGATCCTGGCGGCGATGCTCCTGGTCTCGGTCGCGTCGTCGGCCGTGCCGTCGCCGATCTACCCGGTCTACGCAGCCGAGTGGCACCTCACCCCGCTCATGCTCACCGGGGTCTTCGCCATCTACGTCGCCGGCCTGCTCGCGAGCCTGCTCGTCGCGGGTCGCCTGTCCGACCACGTCGGCCGCAAGCCCGTGCTGGTCATCGGCGGCCTTGGCGTCGCACTGTCACTCGGCCTGTTCGCGATGGCGGACGGGGTCGTCGCGCTCATCGTCGACCGGATCGTGCAGGGTGTCTCGGTCGGGCTGCTCATCGGGGCCCTCGGCGCGGCCCTCATCGACAACTCCCTCGAACGCCACCCCACCATGGCGGGCGTGCTGAACGGCGTCATCCCGCCGATCGCCCTGGCCACCGGCGCGATGTCGAGCGGCGCGCTGGTGCAGTGGGGCCCGGCACCGGAGCAGCTCGTCTACCTGCTGTTCGGCGCACTCCTCGTGCTCCTCGTGCTCGCGCTGTTCGTCGTCCCCGAGCAGGTGCAGCGTCGCCCCGGCGCGCTCCGCTCCCTGCGCCCGACGATCAGCGTGCCGCGGTCCTCACGTCGGCTGTTCCGCGGCGTCGCCGGCTCGCTCGTCGCCAGCTGGGCCCTCGGCGGCATGTTCCTGTCGCTCGTGCCCTCGGCGCTCGGCACGGTGTTCGGCATCACGAACCACTTCGCCGCCGGTGCGCTCATCGCCGTGGTCACCGGCGTCGGCGCGCTGACCGGCCTGGCGATCCAGCGGATGGACACCCGTCGCGCGGTCCTGCTCGGACTCGTGGCCCTCGTGCTCGGCCCGATCGTCACCGTGTCGTTCGTGTTCGCGCACTCCCTGCCGGGCATGGTCGTCGGCAGCGCGATCGCCGGTGTCGGATTCGGCGCCGGGTTCCAAGCGCCGCTGCGGATGCTGCTCGCCACCGCTGCCCCGACCCACCGCGCGGGGCTGCTCTCCACGATCTACGTCGTCAGCTACCTGGCGTTCGGGGTGCCCTCGGTCATCGGCGGCCTGCTCGAGCCCTCGGTCGGGCTCGTCCCGGTCATCGCCGGGTACGGCGGTTTCATCGTGCTCGCCGCGGTCGTCGCCCTCGTGCTGCAGCTGTCGTCGAAGGACGCCGCCGAGGTCGAGGAGCACGCCGCCGAGGTCATCGAGCGCACCGCGACCGGCTCGGTCCGGGTCGCGGCCGAGTAGGCACGGTCCGTCCGGCACGGTGCGACGCACTCGCACGGTGCGGCCATGCCCATTCGGTGCGAGGTTGACCGCTCGGTGCGGGCCTGCAGCGCCGCACGGAGCCATCAACCTCGCACACGGTGACCAGCGCCGCACGGTGCCGACAGCACCAGCGCCCGTCCGCAGCGGCCCGACTAGTGGCCCGGTCGCGCCGAGTTCGTCCCGCGAGCGCGTGCACGCACGCCGACCGTCCGCGCCGCACCGGTGTGCGCAGCATCGACGTCGGCCTTGCCCCGGTCCGCAGCATCGCGCAGACGCTTCGGCCCGTGCCGCTTGGCCCAGTCCCAGAAGCGGTGCAGCTGCGCCTTGAGCCACGTGATGATCTTGTGGAAGAAGTGGAACTCGCTCGCCAGCACCGTGAGGCCGATGAACACCACGAGCCACCCCGGGCCCGGCAGCGGCACCAGGATCAGCCCGATGATGACGACCAGCCCGCCCACCAGACCGACCAGCACCTTGTAGAGCAGGTGCACGTGCGGCCGCGCGTGGATCCAGGTGCGCAGGCGGTGGAACCACTGGAAGCGCTGGCGCGGCGCGCCGTCGGCCCGGGCTTCGCCGGGTCGGTCGTTCGGGTCGCCGTCCATGCCGAAAACGTAGGGCGCGCGGCTGGGAATCAGCGGCGCGCGGGGTGGACGCGGGGTGCGCATGCCGGGAGGCGCGTGGCGGGGCCGCACCGCGCCTCCAGGCCGTCAGGCGGCACCGGCCGCCTGCCCCTCACGCGTGCGTGACGCACGTCGCCGCCCACGGGACGGCGGCCAGCCGGGCCTCCGGGATCGGCTCGCCGCCGACCGTGCAGCGGCCGTAGGTGCCGTCGTCGAGTCGTGCGAGCGCTGCGTCCACCTGACGGACCCGCAGCCGGGCGCCGTCGCGGACCGCGCCGAGCGAGCCGCGTTCCCAGGCCAGGGTCGCGCCCTCCGGATCGTGCTCGTCGTCGGAGTTGGCGTCCTGCCGGGCGTCGCTGACGTCACGCATGCTCCGCTCGACCTCGAGCAGCAGCCGTTCGTTGCGGACGCGTTCGGCCTCGAGTGCGGGGCGGGGATCCTCCATCCCGGCCACGGTAGTCGCGGCGGAATGGCCCCGCCTCCGGATGCGTTCGCATGGACATGACGAAGATCGGGTTCCTGTCGTTCGGACACTGGCGTGACGTGCCGGGGTCGAAGGTGCGCAGCGGGCGGGAGGCCCTGGTGCAGGCGATCGACCTCGCGGTCGCAGCCGAGGAAGCCGGCGTCGACGGCGCCTACTTCCGCGTCCACCACTTCGCGCCGCAGCAGGCCGCGCCGTTCCCGCTGCTCTCCGCCATCGCCGCGAAGACCAGCCGGATCGAGATCGGCACCGGCGTCATCGACATGCGCTACGAGAACCCGCTCTACATGGCGGAAGAGGCCGCGGCCACCGACCTGATCTCCGGCGGCCGACTGCAGCTCGGTGTCTCGCGGGGATCACCCGAGACCGCCCTGGCCGGCTACCAGCAGTTCGGCTACGTGCCCGACGCCTCCGACGAGAACGGCGGCGACATGGCCCGAGCGCACACGAACGTGTTCCGCCGTGCGATCGCCGGCGAGCCGATGGCCAACGCCAACCCGCAGATGACCGGTTCGGTCGGGTCCCTGCCGATCTCCCCGCTCTCCGACTCGCTCGGCGACCGGATCTGGTGGGGCGCCGGCACCCGTGCCACCGCCGAGTGGACCGCCGAGCAGGGCATGAACCTGATGTCCTCGACCCTGCTGACCGAGGACACCGGCGTGCCCTTCGACCAGCTGCAGGCCGAGCAGATCGAGCGCTTCCGCCGGGTGTGGTCCGAGTCGGGCTGGGACCGCGAACCGCGCGTCTCGGTCTCGCGGAGCATCATCCCGATCATCGACGACGAGTCCCGCCACTACTTCGGCGTGCGCGCGCAGGTCGAGGGGCAGGACCAGGTCGGGCACCTCGACGGCGGGCTGGCCCGGTTCGGCCGGTCCTACATCGGTGAGCCCGAGCAGCTCGTCGCGGAGCTCGCGGCCGACCAGGCCGTCCGTGCTGCCGACACCGTGCTCGTCACCGTGCCGAACCAGCTCGGCGTGGACTTCAACGCCCGCCTGCTCGCCGCCGTGAAGGACGTGTTCACCGAGGTCGACGCGGAGCCGGTCCCCGCCTGACCGGAAGACCTCAGCTGCTCGGCCAGAGCAGCCGGAACCGCTCGCACACGACCGGCATGTCCGGCGCGAACCCCCGCGGGTTCTCCGAGTGTGCGCGCCAGAACGCCTCGTGCACGGTCCGCCAGTGTTCGAGCGTCCGGTCGCCTTCCCCCTCGGCCCAGGCGTGGTCGGCGTCGACCTGGTCGAACGGCACCACCCGGACCGCCGTCGTCTCGATGACGGCACGGGGCGCACCCGAGCCGTCGGTCACGATGCTCACCTCGTCGGCCGCGGGCAGCGGATCGCCGGTCGCCTCGTAGTCCCAGAGCGACGACGCCGTGCCGACCTTGACCCCGTCGAGCACGAGCCGCAGGAGCGCGTCCGCCTGCTCCGGGGTCGCGCCGAAGGGCCACGCCTCCGGCACGTCCGTCGGAAGGCTCGGACGCTCGCTGCGTCGCGCGGTCCAGAAGTCGTCGAGCGTCGAGGGCACGCCCCGACCGTAGTGCACCGGTCCGGTCCCCCCTTGTGCTGACACCCGGCTGGGGACTGGGGCGAGACCGACCGCGCTCCTAGGCTCGGGAGCGTCGATCCACCCCGCACCTCGAGGAGCAACCGTGACGCTGCCGGCCGCAGGCTGGTTCCCGGACCCGCAGGACGCCCGTCGTCTGCGCTGGTGGGACGGTCGCACCTGGGGAGCGGCCACACGGGTCCCCGCGGCCGCTGCAGAACCGGTCACGCCGATCGTCGTCGCTCCGGTGGGGCCGTCGTTCTCGGTGCAGACCTCGGCGATCCGGACGGACGCGTGGGCGTCGGGCACCACCGGCGACCGTCGGCTCTGCGTGTTCACAGTGCTCGCGGTGCTGCTGGCTCTGACGTCGATCCTCATCAACCCGCTGGGTGCCTGCAGCGCGCTCGCTCTCGTGTGCGGGCTCGTCGGTGTCGTCCACCCCGGCGCGACCAGCGGGTGGCGGGTGCTCGCGAGGAGCGCTTCGGCGAGCGCCATCGTCGTGGCCGTCGCGACCGGCGCGGTAGCCGTGTCAGTGCAGCTCCATTTCTTCTGACGCGCGGCGGCACGGATCAGTGCCACCGATGGCAAAGATTGCCAGAGGTTGAAACACGCCCAATACCTCATGCAGTATTTCAGTACGGCAGTGTTGCCGTACCGAAGGGAGAACCATGAACAGGCTCAGTACACGCGGGGCAACCACTCTCGCGACCATGTCGTCGATCGTGCTGGGGTGCGCGCTCCTGTCCGCAACACCAGCCGCGGCGGCTCCCCTCGGAGAGGATCAGACGATCCGGGCCGTCGAGGCCGCGGAGCACGTGCTCGGCCTCGCCGATGATCTCCTTCCAGACAGCCCTGAGGTGCTCGCATCGGGTGCCCCCTCAGCGGCCCCGGGCACATCGGCGGCTACCAGCATCACCCCCGGCCCGAACTCGGACCACGAGGCCGGTGTCCAGTACACAGCGGACCGTCTCGATGAGAACTCGACTCGCTACGCGGCGGTGATGAGCGGTCCGGCATCGTCGAGTGCGAGCTGGGCGTTCAGCGACGATGTCGAACTGGTGCTCCTCGATGACGGGCGGGTGACTGTGAGCGACGGCAACGGTGATTTGATCGCCGGCATCGACGCACCATGGGCGGTCGATGCGAGCGGACGAGCCCTGCCGACGAGCTACCGGGTCGACGGGACAACTCTCGTCCAGGACGTCCGAGTCGATTCGCGGACGGCCTATCCGGTCGTCGCTGATCCGCGCTACAGCACGTTCCCTGGGTACTGGACCGTCACGTTCAACCGAGCCGAGAGCGCCACGGTCGTCGGAACGGTCGCGAGCTGCGCGGCGCTCTTCTCGAAGTCACCCGTACCGGTCCTCCGAGCGCTCACGGTGACCTGCGGTGTTCTCGCCGCGTTCAGCACGGCACAGCTCGCCGGGGGAAAGTGCGTGAAACTCCACCTGGCGGGGCTTCCCGGCGTCATCGCCCAGTGGTGGCCGACGTTCCCGAAATGCTAGAACGATGATCGCACCGCTCTTCGTCGGACTCCTCGTCGGGTTCGCCTTGGCCACGGCCGGAGAGTTCACCGGTCGGTGGGCCTCGAGGCTCCTGCGTGTCCTGCCGATCGTTCTCTGGTTCGGATGGCTGGTCAGCGTGATGCCGAACGGTGTCTCCGACGTCGAGCTGCGCCTCCTCGGTGTCGGGATGTTCGGTCTCCTGACCGGGATGTTCCTCGCCTGGGCCTCGTTCGGCCATCGGGCGCATCGCGGACGGGGGCACTCGAACTGATGCGTGGCGGGAGGGTCTCGCCTTCGTGGGCGAGACGCTTCCGCCGCGCAGACCGCCTACCGCCGCGCCCGCGGGTGCGCCGTCTGGTACACGTCCCGCAGCATGTCCGCCGTGACCATCGTGTAGATCTGCGTCGTGGCGACACTCGCGTGTCCGAGCAGCTCCTGCACCACGCGCACATCGGCACCGCCCTCGAGCAGGTGCGTCGCGAACGAGTGCCGGAACGTGTGCGGTGACACGTGCGCCTCCAGGTCGGCGGCAGCAGCGGCGGCCTGGATCACGAGCCAGGCACTCTGCCGCGACAGCCGCGCTCCACGGGCGCCGAGGAACAGCGCCGGGGTCGACGGCCCTCGTGCCGCGAACACCGGCCGCGCCCGCACCAGGTAGGCGTCGATCGCTGCACGGGCGAAGCTGCCGAGCGGCACGATCCGCTGCTTGTTGCCCTTGCCGGTGACCTTCACGACGGAGAGCTCGCCGTCGGCGTCCGACAGCGTCGTCACGTCGTCGACCGACAGCCCCACCGCCTCGGAGATCCGCGCACCGGTGGCGTAGAGCAGCTCGAGCAGGGCCTTGTCCCGCAACTGGACGGGGTCGTCGGCGTCGACGGACACCGCCCCGAGCAGCCGTTCCATGTCCTCGACGGGGATCGCCTTCGGGAGCCGCATCGGGGCCTTCGGCGGCCGGACGGCGGTGCCGGGGTCGAGCGGCAGCCAGCCCTCCCCCGCGGCGAAGGCGGTGAACGAGCGCACCGAACTGAGCATCCGCGCGATCGACCGCGGTGCGAGCGGACCTTCCGGTCGGGTGGCCAGGTGGGCCACGAACCCCGAGACGTCCGCCCGTGCCAACCGTGCCACGTCCTGCAGCACCGAGGAGCCCCCGGCCCGGTCCGCACCGTCCGACTCGACGACCGGTGCGGCCTCGAGCCACTTCGCGAACACGGCGAGGTCCCGCCGGTACGCCGACAACGTGTGCTGCGAGAGTCCCCGCTCGATCGCGACGTGCCGCAGGTACGTCTCCGCGGCACGGTCGAGGGGCATCACCTCAGCAGGCTAACCGGCGCGGGGCCACCCGCCGTCAGTGCAACGCCTCGTCCGGCGTGCCCACGCGGAACCCGGTGAACGTCACGGTCAGCCCGGCCCGCGTCGGCCCGGCGCACAGCAGCCCCGCGGACACGACGGCGTCCGGGTCGAGGTACGCGACCCGGACGAGTCGGGGCTCCTCACCCTCGGCCCACGCCCGGATCGTCACGGCGTCGCCATCGCGGCTCGCGCGGACGGTCACCACCCGGCCCGCCCACTCCGGCACGGGCGACACCGACCAGTCCGAGAACCCACGCGTCACCACGGCGCCGAGCTGCGGCGCTCCGTCCGAGAACTCCACGCCGGCCTTGATCCAGGTCTGTTCGTCGACGCGCAGGAACACCCCGGCCTGGTCGAACTGCTCGGTGTAGTCGAGCACGAACGACGCCTCGACCGAGAACGGCCCGTCCGTCGGCTGCAGCAGCGCGTGCTCGGAGTCGTGCACGAACCCGTACGAGGTGGTCCGCCAGGCGTCACTGCCCTCGACCGCGGTGACGCAGAACACGTCGCCGTCGAACTCGGCGGCCTCCGGCTCGTGCGTCCAGGTGCCGGCGGCGACCAGGTCGCGCAGGCCGTCGCCCGGGGACCCGCTCACTTGCGGCGCTGTTCGATGGCCTCGACGGCGAGCGTCGCGACGACGAGGGCCGAGTTGTTGAGCCGACCGCCCAGGATCCCCTCGAGCAGCTCTGCCCGGGGGACCCAACGGGTCACGATGTCGGCCTCTTCGGCCTCGCGCTCGAACGCGGACTCGGTCGACCGGACACCGCGCGCGCGGTAGATCTGGATGAACTCGTCGCTGCCACCCGACGAGGTGTTGTACCGGACCAGGGGCTCCCACGTGTCGGCCTCGAGGTCGGCCTCCTCGCCCAGCTCGCGCTTCGCAGCCGTCAGGTGGTCCTCGCCCTCCATGTCGAGCAGACCGGCGGGCAGCTCCCAGTCGCGCAGCCGCACCGGGTGCCGGTACTGCTGGATGACCAGGACGCGGCCCTCGTCGTCCTCGGCGTACACGGCGACGGCGCCCGTGTGGTCGATGTACTCGCGGACCATCGAGTCGCCGTTGTACGCGACCGTGTCGCGGCGCACGTCCCAGACGGCGCCCTCGTACACGACGGTGGATTCGGTGACCTCGAAGGAGGCGGACTCGTCAGCGATCGGTGCGTCTGTCACGGCTCCATCCAAGCACGCGCGCGCCGGACGCCCCGTCGGAACCAGGTTCCGGACACAGCACCGCGTCGTTCCGTGGTTCCGTGTCCGGAACCAGGTGCCGTGGACGCGCCCCGGACGGACGGGAGGCGCGGTGCCAGCTGGCACCGCGCCTCCCGTCCGATCGTGGAGACCGGCGCTTACGCGACCTGCTCCTCGGTCTGCGGGTCGAACAGGCTGGACGCCTCGTGGCGCTCGATCGCGGCCTCGACGAGCCCCGCGAACAGCGGGTGCGCATCGGTCGGACGCGAGCGCAGCTCCGGGTGCGCCTGCGTGGCGATGTAGAACGGGTGCACGTCGCGCGGGAGCTCGACGTACTCCACCAGCGTGCCGTCGGGCGAGGTGCCCGAGAAGACGAGGCCGGCGTCCGCGATCTGCTCGCGGTACTTGTTGTTCACCTCGTAGCGGTGACGGTGGCGCTCGGAGGCCTCGAGCGCTCCGTACAGCTCCGCCGCCAGCGAGCCTTCGGTGAACGACGCCGGGTACAGGCCCAGGCGCATCGTGCCGCCCAGGTCGCCACCGGCGATGATGTCGACCTGCTCCGCCATCGTCGCGATGACCGGGGTGGAGGTCTCCGGGTCGAACTCGGTGCTCGACGCGTCGGTCAGACCGACCTCGTGGCGGGCGTACTCGATGACCATGCACTGCAGGCCGAGGCACAGGCCGAGCGTCGGGATGCCCTGCTCACGCGCGAACTTCAGCGCGCCGAGCTTGCCCTCGATGCCGCGCACGCCGAACCCACCGGGGATGCAGATGCCGTCGACGTCACCGAGCTGCTTCGCCGCGCCCTCGGGCGTGGTGCAGTCGTCGGACACGACCCACTTCAGCGTCACCTTGGCGTCGTGCGCGAAGCCGCCGGCACGGAGCGCCTCGGTGACGGACAGGTAGGCGTCCGGCAGGTCGATGTACTTGCCGACCAGGGCGATCGTGACGGCCTTCTTCGGCTCGTGCACGGCCTTCAGCACCGGGGTCCACGCGGTCCAGTCGACGGGACCGGCGTCGAGCTTGAGCGCCTCGACGATGACCTGATCGAGGCCCTGGTTGTTCAGCAGCGTCGGCAGGTCGTAGATCGAGGGGACGTCCACGGCGTTCACCACGGCGTCCTCGTCGACGTCGCACATCAGCGCGATCTTGCGCTTGTTCGACTCCGACACCGGACGGTCGCTGCGCAGCACGAGCGCGTCGGGCTGGATGCCGATCGAGCGGAGCGCGGCGACGGAGTGCTGCGTCGGCTTGGTCTTCTGCTCGCCCGAGGCGTTCATGAACGGCACCAGCGAGACGTGCACGAAGAACACGTTGTTGCGGCCGAGCTCGTGCCGCACCTGACGGGCGGACTCGATGAACGGCTGCGACTCGATGTCGCCGACGGTGCCACCGACCTCGGTGATGATGACGTCGGGCTGCGGGTCGTTCTGCGCCTGCTCGCGCATCCGGCGCTTGATCTCGTCGGTGATGTGCGGGATGACCTGCACCGTGTCGCCGAGGTACTCGCCGCGACGTTCCTTGGCGATCACCGTCGAGTACACCTGACCGGTCGTGACGTTCGCGGCCTGCGACAGGTTGATGTCGAGGAAACGCTCGTAGTGCCCGATGTCGAGGTCCGTCTCCGCACCGTCGTCGGTCACGAAGACCTCGCCGTGCTGGAACGGGTTCATGGTGCCCGGGTCCACGTTGAGGTACGGGTCGAGCTTCTGCATGACGACCTTGAGGCCGCGAGCCGTGAGCAGGTTGCCGAGGCTGGCCGCCGTCAGGCCCTTGCCGAGAGACGAGACGACCCCGCCGGTCACGAAGATCTGCTTCGTCACCTTCGGGGTCGAGTTCGAAGAATTGGTACCGCCGCTGAGAGTGTCCGCCACGGGATTCCATCGTACGTCAGAACTGCCGGGAGGCGCGACCTCGGTTCGCCGTGGGCGTTGCGCGGGTGGGTGGCTGGGTCCTCGGGCCGTGGCCGGGTCGGCGGGCGGCACCCGCCTGCTTGGTCGTCAGGCTCGCTGGCCGGCCACGTCGAGCAGCTCGCGGGCGTGCTCGATGCCGCTGGCGCTGTCGCCGAGTCCGGAGAGCAGCCGTGCCATCTCCTGCAACCGGTCCTCGCCCTCGAGCCGGCGCACGCTCGACGACGTGACGGCCCCGCTGGCGTCCTTCACGACGTTGAGGTGGTTGTTCGCGAAGGCCGCGACCTGGGCCAGGTGCGTGACGACGATGACCTGCGTGCGCTCGGCGAGCTTCGCCAGCCGTCGGCCGATCTCGATCGCCGCCGCCCCACCGACACCGGCGTCGACCTCGTCGAAGACGAACGTCGGCACCGTGGTGCTGCCGGCCATGACGACCTCGATCGCGAGCATCACGCGGGACAGCTCACCGCCGGACGCCCCCTTGCCGATCGGCCGGGGGTCGGTGCCGGAGTGCGGCTGGAGCAGGATCGTGACCTGGTCACGGCCGTGTCGGCGGTACTCGCCGGCGTCGGTGACCTCGACCACCAGCGTCGCACCGCCCATCGCGAGGGTCTTCAGCTCAGCGGTCACGCGCTTCGCCAGGTCGGTCGCCGCCTTGATGCGCGCCGTCGTGAGCGCGGCGGCGGCGGACTCGAGCGCCTGCTCGTCCTGCTCCACCGACTGCTGCAACGCCGCGATCCGGTCGTCGTCGCCGTCGAGCTCGAGCAGCCGGTCGCTCGCACGCTGTCCGTAGGCGATGACGTCGTCCACCGTCTCGCCGTACTTGCGGGTGAGGCCGGCCAGCAGGGCTCGGCGTTCGTTGATGAGTTCGAGGTCGTGCCCGGCCTCGGGTTCCAGGGAACCGAGGTAGCTCGAGATGCTCGCCGAGGCCTCGGCCGCCTGGATCCCGAGCTCCGTGAGCTGCTCGAGCACCGGCTGCAGGGCACTGTCCGACGACGCGACGCGCTCCACGGCACGGCGTGCGGACTCGACCAGGCCGACGACGTCGGAGACGCCGTCGAGGGACTCGCTGGACAACGCCTCGTGCGCCAGGGCCGCGGACAACCGGAGCTCCTCGAGGTTGCCCAACCGTTCGGCTCGTTCGGCCAGCTCGACGTCCTCGCCGGGCTGCGGGTCGGCGGCCTCGATCTCGTCGGAGGCCGCGCGGATCCGCTCGGCCTCGGCCACCCGGTCGTCCCGGTCGCGGACCAGGACCTCGAGTTCACCGGCGTGCTGCTGCCAGGCGTCGTAGGCGGCGACGTACCGGGCGAGGGCCTTCTCGAGCGAGGCTCCCCCGAACCCGTCGAGGGCAGCCCGCTGCGCCGTGGCCGAGGTGAGGCGGATCTGGTCCGACTGCCCGTGCACGGTGACGAGCTGGTCGGCGAGCTCGCCGAGCACCGCCACGGGCGCACTCCGACCGCCCACCGTGGCACGGCTGCGCCCCTCGGCGGAGACCGTGCGGGTGAGGATGAGTTCGCCGTCCTCGACGGTGCCGCCGGCGTCCTCGACGCGTTCGGCGACGGCGTCCTGCTCGGGGACGTGCCAGCGACCTTCGACGACGGCGCTCGACGCACCGCGGCGCACCGAGCCGGCATCGGCCCGCGCACCGAGCAGCAGTCCGAGCGCGGTGACGATCATGGTCTTGCCCGCACCGGTCTCCCCGGTGACGACGGTGAAGCCCGGCCCGAGTTCGAGCGTGGTCTCACCGATGACACCGAGGTCGCGGATCGCGATCTCCTCGATCATCGGTCGTCCTCCGCGCTCATCGGGTGTTCTCCGCGCTCATCGGTCGTCCTCGTCGCTCTGGGGGCCGCGCCACCCGGCGACGGGCAGCTGGAACTTCGCGACCAGGCGGTCGGTGAACGGAGCGTCCTTGAGTCGGGCGACCCGCACCGGGTCGGGCGAACGCCGGACCTCGACTCGGGCGCCCGGCGGCAGGTCGTGGGTCCGTCGGCCGTCGCACCAGAGGACACCGACGCCGCTCGTGCGCCGCAGGACCTCGATCGCGAGCGTGCAGTCCGGCCCGACGACGATCGGACGGGCGAACAGGGCGTGGGCGCTCAGCGGCACCATGAGCAGCGCGTCGACGTCCGGCCACACGATGGGGCCACCGCCGGAGAACGAGTACGCCGTGGAGCCGGTCGGGGTCGACACGACCACGCCGTCGCAGCCGAAGGACGACAGCGGGCGGCCGTCGACCTCGGTCACGACCTCGAGCATCCGTTCCCGCGAGGCCTTCTCGATCGTGGCCTCGTTCAGCGCCCAGCTCGAGTAGACGATCTGGTTGCCCACGACGACGTCGACCTGCAGGGTGACGCGTTCCTCGACGTTGTACTCGCCGGACAGCGCGCGCTCGACCGTCTCGGACAGACCGTCGCGCTCGCTCTCGGCCAGGAACCCGACGTGCCCGAGGTTCACCCCGATCAGCGGAGCGCCGGTGTTCCGCACGAGTTCCGCCGCGCGGAGGATCGTGCCGTCGCCACCGAGCACGATGACGATCTCGAGCTGGTTCGGCTGGACGTCGACGCCGAGGATGTCGACCTTGCCGACCGACGCCTCGGCACGACGGATGTCGGCGTACTCGTCGAAGGGCATGACGGGCGTGAGACCGGCTGCGTGCAGGAGGTCGCAGACCTCGACCGCAGCGTCGATCGAGTCGCGGCGACCCGTGTGGGACACGAGCAGGATGTGCCGTTCGTCACTCATGAAGACCCTTCCGTGAGTTCGGTCGCCCGGACTCTCCATTCTGTCGGATTGCCCCCGACACCGCGCTGGAAGCGGGCCAGGTACTCGTGGTTACCGTGTGTCCCGACGACCGGGGACGCGGCGAGCCCACTGGTGCCGAGGCCCAGGTCCCACGCCGCCCACAGCACGTTCATGAGCGCGTCGTTCCGGAGCCCGGCGTCGTGCACGATGCCCTCGCGCACACCGCCACGACCCACTTCGAACTGGGGCTTCACCAGGAGCACGAACTCGTCCGCGGGGACGGCTTCGGCCAGCGCCGGCAGCACGAGTCGGAGCGAGATGAAGGACAGGTCCCCCACCACCAGGCTCGTCTCGGCGGCGGCGCCGTCGAGCGCCAGGTAGTCGGCGCGCGTGAGGTTCCGCGCGTTCGTCCCCTCGACCACGGCGACGCGTTCGTCGAGCGCGATGGTCGGGTGCAGCTGTCCGTGCCCCACGTCGAGCGCGATGACACGGCGGGCGCCGCGTGCGAGCAGCACCTGGGTGAACCCACCGGTACTCGCGCCCACGTCGAGCACGACCCGGTCGGCGGGGTCGACGTCGAACGCGTCGAGTGCACCGACGAGCTTCCGGGCCGCGCGCGAGACCCACTCGTCCGCGGCGTCGACTTCGATGTCCGCGTCGGATGCGGTCGGCGTCGACGGTTTCAGGACGGCACGGCCGCCCACGAGCACCCGGCCGTCCTGGATCAGCTTGCTGGCGACGGTGCGCGACCGTGCGAGCCCGCGTGCAGCGAGGAGGGCGTCGAGGCGGACCGGGGTCGCGTCGTGCACGGCTCCGTCCGGCTCAGGCACTCGCGGAGCCGCCGCTCTCGAGCCGCGTCCGCAGCTCGTCGTGCAGGGCGGAGAAGGCGTCGGCGCGGTCAGCGAGCGGCAGGGCCTCGGCCTCGGCTGTGCGCGCGGCGAAGGCGTCCTGCTGCTCGGGATCGGCGGACGGCTGCTCGGGGTTCGGCACGTCCGACACGCTACTCGCCGCCGTACAGCTGCGGGTCCACGTCGAGGCCGTAGATGGCCAACCCGGACTCCCAGATGAGCGCCGAGCCGGCACGGAGCCGATCGATGTCCGTCCCGGCGTCGAGCACCCGGACGACGTGCCCGCGCATCGCCACCGTCGCAGTACCGACGGTCACGTACCGGGTGCCGTCCTCGTCCTCGCGCCGCACCGTCTCCGGGTACGGCTGGGACAGCCCTCGGAGGTCTTCGAGCACGTAGGTGGGACGCGAGCGCTGGTCGGCCGCGAGCACCTGCTTCGCCTTGTCGATGCCGGTGAGCACGAGCACGCTCGGGATCCCGACGTCGTTCGCGCCCTTGATGTCGGTGTCCAACCGGTCCCCGATGAACAGCGTCCGACCGCCGCCGAAGCGCTCGACCGCCGTGTCGAAGATCGGCCGCTCGGGCTTGCCGGCGACGACGGGCATCCGGCCGACCGCCTGGTGCACGGCGGACACGAGCGTGCCGTTGCCGGGCGCGATGCCCCGCTCGACCGGGATCGACCAGTCCATGTTCGTGGCCACCCACGGCACGTCCGGGTCGGCCAGGGCGAACGAGGCCTCGGCCAGTTCCTTCCAACCGAGGTCCGGCGAGAAGCCCTGGATCACCGCGGCCGGGGAGTCCTCGGCACTCGAGGTGACCGTGAACCCGGCTTCCTCGACGATGCTGGACAGCCCGAGCCCGCCGGTGACCAGGACGGTGGCTCCGGCCGGCACCAGGGTCGCGAGCAGCTGGACGCCGGCCTGCGACGAGGTGACGACATCACCCTCGGACACCTCGAGCCCGTAGCGCTCGAGGTGCTCAGCGACGTCGATCGGCCGGCGCGACGCGTTGTTCGTGATGTAGCCGACCCGCGCCGTGAGCGACGCCCGGGTCAGGGCTTCGACCGCGTGCGGGATGGCGTTGCGGCCCCGGTAGACGACGCCGTCGAGGTCGGTGAGGACCACGTCGACGCCGTCGGTCAGCGCCGTCGCGTGCTCAGCCGGCTGCGGAGCCGTCGACGTCGCGGGGGTTGTCGTCGTCGATCTCGCCGGGCTCGTCCGCTGCGGAGGTGTCGTCGTCGAGGTCGTCGAGGGCGGGTTCGTCATCGAGGTCGTCGTCGAGGTCGTCGGCGGATTCGTCGTCGCCGTCGAGTTCGTCGGTCGCGACGTCGTCGGCTCCGAGGTCATCGGCGTCGTCGTCTCCGGCGTCTCCGTGTTCTTCGACTTCGAGCGTTTCCTCGACCACATCAACTGTCTCCCAAGCGTTGTCGTCCGCGATTTCGGCGAGGGCCGCTGCCGCGCGGTCCACACGGGCCCACCACTCGTCGGCCTCGTCCTGTCGACCGAGCTCCTCGAGCGTGGCCGCGTAAGCACTGTAGAGCGCCGGGGACCACGTGTAGGCGGTGGACGGGTCGAGCTGTGGAATCTCCAGCTCACCGAGGGCGGCTGTGGGATTCCCGAGGTCGAGACGAGCGCCGGACATGGCGATCGCGAGCTCGACCTGCACCGGGGTGTCGAGGGCTGAGCGCTCGACCGAACGACCGAGCTCGAGTGCCCGCTCCGGACGGCCCAGGCCACGCTCGCAGTCCACCATCATCGGGAGCTGGTCGTTGCGACCGGAGATCCGACGGTAGGTGCGGAGCTCCCGGAGCGCGGTGGCGAAGTCACCGAGGCGGTAGGCCGTGATCGCGGCCGTCTCGCGGACGACACCGACACGACCGGCACGACGAGCAGCGCTCAGGGCGTGCTGGTTGGCCGTCTCGGGGTCGTCGTCGACGAAGAGTGCGGCGGCCACGAGGTGACGCGCAACCCAGTCGGCGTTGTCCTTGCTGAGGGTCTTCAGCTCCATCCGGGCGGCAGGGTCGAGGTCGCGCGCCTGGATCTCCTCGGGGATCTCCGGGTCGTCGTGGCGCGGACGGATCGACTTCGTGCCGTAGGGGTCGCGGTCTTCCCAGTCGTCGCGCGCGGCCTCGCCGAAACGGGCGCCGGCGTGACGACTGCCGTCACCGAAACGACGACGGTCCTCACCGCCGTCGCGAGCCGGGCGGTCCGACGAACCGCCGCGGAACGGACGGTCGGACGAACCACCACGGGCCGGACGGTCGGACGAACCACCGCGGTACGGGCGGTCGCCGTCTCGAGCGGGACGGTCCGAGGATCCGCCGCGGTACGGGCGGTCCCCGTCGCGAGCAGGGCGGTCGGAGCCCCCGCGGTACGGGCGGTCCCCATCACGACGCGGACGGTCAGAGCCGCCCTGGAAGGGTCGGTCCCCGTCACGGCGCGGCCGGTCCGACGACCCGCCACGGTACGGACGATCGCCATCACGAGTGGGACGGTCGGACGATCCACCGCGGTACGGGCGATCGCCATCACGAGCCGGACGGTCTGACGATCCGCCGCGGTAGGGACGGTCGCCGTCACGAGCGGGACGGTCCGAGCCACCGCGGTACGGGCGATCGCCATCACGACGCGGACGGTCTGAACCACCCTGGAACGGGCCGTCACCGTCACGGCGCGGACGGTCAGAGCTCCCACCACGGAACGGACGATCACCGTCACGAGCCGGGCGGTCCGAGCCGCCACGGAACGGACGATCGCCATCACGGCGGGGACGATCAGCACCGCGCGGACCATCGCCACGCGGCGGTCGGCCGGAGTCACCACGGTCGCCCTGACACGACGGACGGTCGTTGCGGTCCCCGGACCGGAACGGACGATCGCCATCGCGACGCGGAGCGCTGTCCCGGCGGGGTGCGCCGTCGCGGAACGGACGGTCTCCACCCTGCGGACGGTCACGACGGTCGCCTTCGCGCCGCTCGAACTCGCGAGGACCGGACGACCAACGACCATCGCTCTGGCCGTCCCGACGCGGAGCGCCGTCGCGACGGGGGAACCGGTCGCCGTCCCGTCGGGGTCGATCTCCGCGGTCCCCGTCGTTCCGCCGCTGATCGTCGTCGTTCGCCACCGTTGCTCCTCATCGCGTGCCCGGTGCAGTGCCTCGGGCGTTCATCCGCTGTGTCGTTGTGTTGGGTGCCGCGTCAGTTTCCCGACGTCGGCTTCCAGTCCATCACGAACCGGAGCCAGCGTCGAGTGAACGGCGGCAGAAACAGAAATGGCCACCGGCCCCGACCGAGAACGAGGGTTTCCCCTGCGAATTCTCGATGGAGGGCCGATGGCCACATCTTTCATACGTTAAGTCCGGCGGCGTCCTACTCTCCCACAAGGTCCCCCTTGCAGTACCATCGGCGCTGAGAGGCTTAGCTTCCGGGTTCGGAATGTGACCGGGCGTTTCCCTCTCGCTATGACCACCGGAAC